>VTLG01010568.1_pt1 | contig 21813 bp, 29 predicted proteins | sample 4694571 | NCBI WGS metagenome assembly VTLG01 (sample SAMN12604809, study PRJNA352737) | marine metagenome | biome: ENVO:00000447; feature: ENVO:00000209|ENVO:00000569|ENVO:01000036; material: ENVO:00002151; isolation source: viral sequences binned using virsorter ... | reverse complement strand
TTAATCTGGCCTGCATTTGCTGCTTTGCACACGACAAAATTCGATAAAGGACAATTGATTTGGACCGTGAGAAATTTTTCTCAGAAATTTAAAGCCCAAAGATTTGAGTAGTTTTAAATGTAGTTTATTTCTAGCGTCAACCACATTCCATAATAATGGTTCCTTTCTACTCTCAAGGTAACCTTTAGCTGCTTTAATAAAAGCAATAGGGTAGTCGTATATAGCGGGAGTACATAACATCCATATGTTCCCATCTTGTTGTACACCGCCTATTCCGGCAGTCTTGCCGTTAGGCATCGTGAAATACACCGTAGAGCTATCCTGAGCTGCGGTAAGCAACTCCTCCTTAACATCACACCCCCAGCCTTCTTCGATCTCTCTACGGTCTTCTGGAAGTAAATTAGAGGCCACCTCCAAAGCAGCCTCTATTGTTATGGGTAGAATTTGTACTTTAGACACGTCTATAATATTTCTGTGAGTAATCACCTTCCCAAGACATTGATCTTAATGTTGCAGGTGCAGGGTGAGATGACTTAAGAGTAATGTCTACATTTTCATTCTTCTCGTATACTGGTATAGTTTTTATCTCTTCAGCTAAGTATGGAGCATCTGATATATTATAGTAATCAGCAAATGTTGACTCGTATACTTCATTATAATCAGTCTTCCCAACTCTTGTAAGCGTAGTATCATAAAGACCAATCTTCCCAAAGTTTAATTTTAATCTATGTATAACTAAAGATGAATTTACATCTGCTCTTACTTGATCTCCTGCTTGTTGTGTGACATATATCCTAGGAAAATCTACTTGATAATCATAGAGATATCCTACATGTAATTCTATATTACCACTCCAATCACCAGGAACAGTGAAATCATCATTAGGGTTATTACCTAATAAAGTACATTCAGCATATCTACCTATCCTAGTATTAGTACCATCTGTATCAACTAATACAAGCTTACCATTAGGAGTAGTTACACTAGGAATCCATGTAACATTACTAAATGTAGTTAACTTGGTTACGGCATTATAAGTACCACCATTCGTTATAGTAGTATAATTATCTAAATGTACAAGATAATTTACACCATTCTCATCTATATCAGCATCTGCATCTTGCTGTATTATACTTAACTTTTGTAAGAAAAAGTTTTCATCCAACATGAAGTACTCATCATCTATAATAAAATGGTACTTAAGATTATTGTTAAACTTCCATTTAAACCAAGAACCTTGTAGTCTTCTGTCTCCTACATTTAAGTATTTAAACCCATATACAATATCTGAGGTATCTTTACCAAACAATACCATAGAGTTTTCTCTTGAATTGGTAAGTAGATTCAAACTTTTAGGTAATAAACTAGGTACTACTTTACTTTGTTCTACAACTGTAGGCTCACCTTCTCTTCTGGTATTAGCCATCTCATTGAATCTGCTATACTTACCAGAGTTATCTACATAAGCTATAGTTGTTCCCATTGAAATAGGGGACATAACTTTATTATAGTTATATGTTGATACACTTCTTAGTTTAGCTGTGTCTGGATTTAAGACAGTATCATCGGATGAGAATAAGAATTGTTGGTTAGAACTGAATACAAGTAAACCACTAGTTACTTCTATTCCATCATACAAATCAGATGGGAATGAAGAACTACAAGATATATTGATAGGATCTACAGGACTAACTGCCAAAGCAGTACTGGCCCAGAAATTAGATAAGGCTCCAGCCCTCGATGTTACAACATATTCACCTGATAAAAGAACTAATCTATTTCTAAAGAACAGAACTTTATTAATTGTTTGATCAACAAATTTTGGTTTAATATTTGTAACGTCATCACCTACTTCTCTATCTGACCATGTGTATTCTTTAATTAAGAAATCTCCATCAGTCTGCCTTTGAAGTATATGAGGCATTGTAGCCCCATTAAGGCTTTTAACAATACCAGGTGCAGGACATTCTATCCAAGAACCAGGACCATCTTTATCATTATCCCCTTTAAACTTAACATAGAAATCATCTTGATCTGAGTTTTCTGATTGAGCTACTTTAACAATAACACCATGTTTACATTGGTTAGGTAAGTCTCCTAAATCATTTACCTCATTCGTACTGACTTTCATCAGGTCTTGATCAACTACTTCCAAATTAAAAGCGGCTGATCTAGTTACATATATACCATTACCAATAACTTTACAGGTAGTTGAAGAAGGCATAGCACCTACAATACTACCAAGAATGGTATCAACTGTTACAGCTGTATCTGCATCGAATGGTGTAGGAGCTGGTCTTATAGCACCGGCTGCACCTAATCCACCTACTGTTACATCTACTGCTTCATGATCTTTTACTTCTACAGTATAATTATAATTCGTTTTAGCTTGATCTAAAGTTACAGTACCTGAGTTTCCAGTAACCCAACCTTCACCACCATGTAATAAAGTAATTGTACTACTGTAAGCACACCTATAACCGTCTCCATCTATACCAGCATCATCAGCATTAGCATTAGGACTAACTCCATTATTACCTTGTGTTGTAATTCTGAATGTTAAGTTATTAGTACCACCTGGGGCACTACTTACTTCACTTGCACCTTGTCCCCATACCTGAGTACCAATACCTGGGCAATCTCCCGTACCGTCACCACTATTAGCAGTAGCACCATTGGAAGTTATTTTAAGCCTAGTAGCTCTGTTAATAGTATGAGTCTGGTTACCTCCATCATTCATATTTAAAGCATACTGTCTACCGTTTTCTGTACGTTGTAGTTCTATGTATGCCCAATGCGTATCAGGTCTGGCATCTGTAGTACCTTCAGTTTGAACAGTTTTACTTCTATTGTTTAAGAAGGTAGTATCATTTATAGTTAATGCCTGTATATCTTCGGTCTGTGCTGCACCACTAACTGTACTAGGTGTAAGGTAATTTGTTATAGATGCATGGGCTGCAGTACCTGCATTATATACTGTGTTATCTGTTACATACCATACATTCTTTTCTGAACCATCATTACAGCTCCATACTCTAGTCTTGCCGCCTTCGTCTACATGGACTAAATATGCTCCTTCTGTTTCATCACGGTAGTAGTGGAACCAAGAACCACCTGTTGCCATATTAGTAGTACCATACTTATTGGTAGCTAAAGGTGCGGCACCTATTCTTTTAGTACCAGGTCTTTTATATAAACCATAAGTAAGATCAGGTATACCATTCAGTATACTTTTTACTTGACCTGGTGTTTTTAGTTGATCTGCTTGTTCAGATATCCCTCCTACATAATTAGGAACTGTTTGTGTGATTCCTGCCATTATCTTCTAAGATTCCTCCAAGGTTGATAAGTAGTATAAACAGTATCTTCAGGGAAACCAAACATAGAATGGTTACCTTGATTGCACTCATACTCCATAACAGCAGCTCTTGATAGCATCTCTTGAGATCCTAATAGTCTGGCTAGTTGTGGGTTACCTACTAATTGTGTTGCTGCTCTAGTTGAAGCTTTTGCTATTATATATCTTTTGAATACAGAGGGTAGATTCTCATAAGTAATTAATTTAGTTATATCTAAATCTATTCCATCAGCATCTAATTCAGACCAGTCATCTGTATGGTCGTATTTATCATATAAATAGCCATCTCTTCTTACAACATCGTATTGTCTATGTGTCCATCCTTTAGAAACATCTATCTTTAAAATATCATCACCTATTACTATCTTATTATTAGCATCTGGTATATATTGGACATGTTTTTCAGTGTTGAAATGCCATCCTTCGTTTTGTACATCAACGTTAGCATCTCTTAATAGGTTATATATGAATGATATTTCTGGGTTAGTAAATACTAAGGAAGTTACTGGAGATTGACCAATAGCTCCCAAGATTGCATTTACAGCGGAGAGTTCGGTCTCGGTATCAGTTGTCGTGGAAGCCATAAAAAATTATCGATAAAAAAAAGGGGAGCCCGAAGACTCCCATAAAGTACATCTTACCATGCGGTAAGTGATGCGCCAGATGCGTTTGCAACACCAGCATAAAGCTCAACTGCAGAAGCAGGATTGAGTGTATCTACGCCCATTGCTAAACGTCCCAGAATTACGTCACCCTGGTAAATCACGGATACATCACCACTTGTTACTTGAACTTGTGGGCCAATAGCCTCGACCACACCTACAGCTTCCTTCTGGAAGATCAAGCCACAGCTGTTGCTGAACTTAGAACCTTCACCGTAGTTGTTAACTGTAATGTTGTGCTCGTTAGCCATAGATGCTTCAACGAATGATCCTGTATTTCCAGGAGAAGTCACTCCAGTTTCAGAGTAGTTAACACCGAACTGTCCGAAGTGAGGTACATTCATTGACTTGTATATCTTGATACCAGCGATTTCGAATACACCCTTACCTGATTGTAGGGCATCTCCTTGCTCGTCACGGTTAACAAGATAAGCACCGATTCCAGATCCATCTAGTCCTCTGATCAATTCATAGTATTGACGAGGTGATAGAACGGCTACACGACCTTGGGAACTTACTCCCTTTTCGTCTAATGCTGCCGCTGCATCATAAAATGCATTCACTAGATTATCTGCATCAAGACCTTCAGTTTTAGCTGGGGATCCAGCAGAACCTACACGGATTTGTGTTCCGCCTGGTTCAACATAGTTGGCCTTGGTGATTGGAGAAGCTTTACGAGCTGCCTGCGTGATCTTACGGAAGATCTTGCGGTCATAGTTCTCGGCTAGAGCATAACCAATCTTGTTTGAAATTTCTCCACGTAAATCATAGTGTGAGAGAACTTCATCTAATTCATATACAAATGCACTGGAGATGAGCAAGTCATCACAAGTGATTGTCTTCTCAGCTACTGGAGGAGCATTGTCCGTGTTACCAAGTATGGACTGGCCTGGAGTATGATACTCACTTGTGGTCCTACCTGTGAAGATGAACTGCAATGATTTGCCGTTCTTCAAGGTACGCTTGGTTACAAGGTCTCTAGCAATTGTATTGCGTTCGAAACCTTTGAACATTTCTCCACTAAATAGCTTGAGGAATAAAGCCCTACGCTCGGTAGTTGTAAAGGTACTACCTGCGCGGGTCGCATTATCAGCACCTGGTGCGGTCAATGAAGACAGCAGAGATGCATTCTGATGAGCCATTGTTAGGGATAAAGATTAAATATTAACGGTCTTCAGCTGAAATTTTTTGCGCGATTATTTTGTTTTTGTTGTGGTCTTTCCCACCGTCTAGACGGCTAAGGGTATCCTCCTTAGAGGGCCAAAGCCAATTAGATAGAGATCCGACTCTGAGGTGTCTCTACCCATGCACAATGAGGTGCAGCTTTATGATGGTAGTTAGTGTGCATAACTTCTACCATAGCTATAAAGATGAGGAGTCCGAAGACTCCCCACCATAACTCACTAACTTGTGAGAGCTTCTTCCAAAGATTGAGGTTCTTCATCAACACCAGGAGGTTGATAGTCACTAGGGTTTGTATCTACTGGGTCTTTAATTTCAGGTTCAGGAGATAAAGTAGTGACCGAAGCTACCATTCCTGCTGTTTGATGTGCCATAGTTAAAATTTAGAAGTTATATTTAGCACCTATTTTGGTGCCGTATGCATTATCAGCATCTTCATCAGTAATGAATGATACTTCACCATACACATCTAGATTCTCAGATGCAGCTACGGAAGCTCCGAACTTGCCTGAGAATTCATTGGTACTATCTACACCGTCTGCTCCGACGATAGCAGGACCACCTTGGATGTAGTATCCTAAGTCACCTACGTCTCCTTCGTAACCTACATGTAGATCAGTAGTACGGGAAGTATAATCAGTGCCTGTATAAGATGCGTTAGACTCAACGTTTACATAAACGCCAGCCATTGCAGGTGCGGAAGCGAGAGATGCCGCTAGAGCAAGTGCAATTTTTTTCATGTTAAGTTAATTACTTTGTAGTTTTTGTGTACTCAACACCACGATACCTTAGTTTTACAGTCATTGTAATACTCCAGTACCACACCCCCGTTCCATGATGTGGTTTCATGCGTTCTTCAAAGAAGAATGAACGGACGTGGTATTGAGGTGGCTTCTTCTGATTCGACTATCGAGCCGCCGTTATGCTAAGTCAAGCGGGAAATTGTGTGCGTTCCTCTCATGCATTACTTCCATACCTAGGTTGGCACGGTTCAGAACGTCAGCCCATGTAGGTACCACCTTACCATTCGCATCTAAAATAGATTGATTGAAGTTAAACCCGTTAAGATTGAACGCCATAGTGGAGACTCCCATGGATGTGAGCCATATGCAAACGACTGGCCAAGTAGCAAGAAAGAAATGTAGAGAGCGAGAATTATTAAAGCTCGCATATTGGAAAATTAATCTACCAAAGTAACCGTGAGCAGCTACAATATTGTAAGTCTCTTCCTCTTGCCCAAACTTATATCCATAGTTTTGGGATTCATTATCTGTTGTCTCTTTAATAATGGAACTTGAGACCAATGAGCCATGCATAGCAGCGAACAAAGCCCCACCAAATACCCCCGCAACTCCCAACATATGGAAAGGATGCATAAGGATATTATGTTCCGCCTGAAAGACAAACATAAAGTTGAACGTTCCTGATATCCCCAACGGCATACCGTCAGAGAAACTTCCTTGTCCGAAAGGATATACCAAGAAGATAGCAAAGGCTGCTGAGACTGGCGCTGAGTAAGCAACACTGATCCAGGGCCTCATTCCAAGTCTATAACTAAGTTCCCACTGGCGTCCCATATAAGCTGCGATGCCAATAAGGAAGTGGAAGACAATAAGTTGGTAGGGGCCTCCGTTGTATAGCCATTCATCCAAGTTAGCTGCCTCCCAGATCGGGTAGAAGTGCATCCCAATAGCATTGCTGCTTGGGACAACAGCTCCAGATATAATGTTGTTTCCATATAATAATGAACCTGCTACAGGTTCTCTGATCCCGTCTATGTCAACGGGAGGTGCAGCAATAAACGCAATTATAAAACAGGTTGTTGCTGTTAATAGTGCAGGGATCATGAGCACACCGAACCACCCCACATAGAGGCGGTTATCGGTGCTCGTAACCCAGTCACAAAATTCATCCCAGTTCTGAAGCGGGGATTTATTTAGTGTGGCTGTTGTCATTTAAAATAATCCTGGTATAATTTGTCCAGTAAAAATATAAGAACCAATTGCTGCAATGAATCCAATCATAGCAAGTTGTCCGTTAACACGCTCTGCATTTTCAAAGTAGTCAACATCCATAACTTCAACTTGTGGTTCTGTTGCAAATTTATTATTAGGCATTATAGGTTAGAATAAATGTACCGGGCGAGGACGAAAGTTCGGGTCGCCGTTATAAGTTAAAACTGTAAATTATCAGATCTATCTAATTTAGCTATAATATCCTGTCTATATGCAGGATCATTATCATATCGTTTGTCACTCATAGCTCTTACAAGTTCTGCTTGACTTCTGAAAACATCTCGGTTATTAGTAGGTGCTTTACCTGTTACCATTTTACCCTCAAATCCATTTGCACTTTCATATTGAGCTTTTAATCCATTAACAGCTAGTTTAATTGCATCTACACTACCTGAATTAATAATATTATCAAAAGCTTTTATAGAATTTTTATCTAAATTATCACCAGCCCAATCAACTATGTTTTGATAAGATTGTTCACCACCAGCAAAGTTTTTTATTTCATTTACTTGTACATCAGTTATGTCTGATGATCTATCTGTTCCATCAGGTTCTGGTGTAGGTGTTCTTTGAACTTCCATGTAAGCTCTGACTAATTCTTCACTAGTCATACCATCGAATTGCTTCATAGTTTCAGCTGTTATATCTCCACTGTCAGCAAATTCTTGGGCTGCTTGTGTAATCAATTCGACTTGTGGAGACACAGTAGGACTATCATCCTGTTCAGGTTCAGCTTGTTCAGCTTCTTCTGCTTCTCCCTTTTCACCAAGTTTTTTTGATAATTGAATATATGCCTTCTCTAATTCTTCGGCATCTCTATATTTACCAGCAAGTAATTTATCTTGCTGTTCTACCATCTGTTCACCAACAGCTAAGGAATCCTGTTCATCAGCTGTTAGTTGCACACCATCCTGTTCGCCTACTATCTCAGCAGGTGAGTTAGGATCTACTGTTAATGTTTCTGCCATAATATATTAAGTGGGTGATTGATCGTTAGCTTGTAATGCAGAACCAGCAACACTTCGCATCTGTTCTATAGCATCTGGATTCTTAGTTGGGTCCATAACAGGTGCGTTAGCGAATTGACCTGCTTGCTTAAGAAGTTCTTGATTTCTTGCAGAGTCTTGTTGCTGTTTAGCTTCTTGTTGTAACTCTTCATTAGTCTTAACAAGATTAAGATAGTCAATACCTTGTGCTGCAGCTAAACGTTTAATAGCTTCCTCAGGATTAAGGTATCTCATCAACGCCTCTGGACCAAGTGTTTGTGCAATAGTCTGTACGAATTGAGTCAATGCTTCTCTATCTTGACCACGACCAAGAGCATTAATACCAGCTACAATCTTAACTCTTGTAAGATCTTTAGGTAATTTAGGTATTTGATTGCTACGTTGTAAGACTAATAAGATTCTATCTAGATATGGCACAAGGAATTCAGTAGTAAGTAGTGAGAATATACCTCCCAACTGTTGTTCTAATTCCCTTTGTGTCATTCTTACTTCTTCTGCTGTTGTACGTTCACTGTCACGTACATTTAATACAAGGAAGGCTTCTAGTATTCTCTTCTCTATAGTCTGTACCATGTTAGCTGCAGTTGCGAAGTCAGCATTCTTACCTACCTGTATGACGCCAATGTCATCTGGTCTGCCTTGAATGATTGCACCGTTACCTGCCTGAGATAATGTTGATGGTTTAGTAGTAGCACTAGGAGCTACCGTAAAGACAACCTTAGCTGCCACCGCAGAGCCCTCTACAAGAGCCTGTGATAGGCCATCAAGTGATCTTAGGTCTCCTACGAACTCTTCTACTCTACCACGTCCGTAATCCTCTCCATCAACTGTATTGAAACGGAGTACTAACCAAGGGCTAGCTTTCTTTGGTGCTGTGCTACGGCTACCAGGTAAGATAATATCATCTACTTCCTGATGCCAGGTCCAGCGACCACTGCTTTCATCTTGCTTAACGCATGTGTATACTTCTGCGTCGTCTCCTTCTGAGCTGTAGTCACCATTAACTTCGTTAGGTGCTTTATCTTTAGGTCGCTCAAGTCCTAAGACTTTTCTATTAATTAATTCTTTAGTAACTATCTCAATGATGTTACCATTGCCATCTCTTTCTACAACATATCTTTGTAATGGATAGTGTTTGAGACCATCCTTACCCATATAAATAAGAGCATTACCTGAGACAATAAGATGTTTCAGTGCCTGATGTATTACAACTCTATCATTAGAAGCAGCGATGTAATCCATCACCATTCTTTCCATCTTAGAGAATGTTAAATCAAGTTCACTCTTAATACCAGGATCTAATTCTTCACCTAACTTATCATCTCTAACTTGTAGTTTAAAGAAGCTAGTTTGTGGAGGTAAGATTGCAAGCATTAATTTAGCTGCTAATGTTACAACTGCTTTAGCTCCAACTGATTGCCAAGGTTGAATTAAGTTTTTATTACCACTTCTTGTTGTTGTATCTCTCTGTACCAGATAGGGTAGAGTCAGTTCTGAACATTCAACAGCTGTATCAAGGAATTGAGATCTGTTTGATGATAACTTTGAGTATCTTTCCCTAGCATACATCACTGATAGCCTCCTGTATTAGTTCCAGTACCGCTTTCTCCTCCTGTATTTAAATCTATTCTAAGTGAATCAGCACTGCTTGGTCTATTATCTGCAGTTGAATCTTTTTTCTCACTTCCAAAATCAGTTTCAGCTTTACTATCTTCGTCAACTAAGTCTTGTGTAGTAGGCAAGGTTGTATCAACATCTTGTTCAGGTCTTACAGGTGGTGGCCCAGTGCCTGGTTTGTAATTATCTTGTCCAAACCAACACATTAATTTTCCTCCTCTAGTAATTGTTTTAATCTACGTATAACACTGTCTTGTCCAGCACGATACATAATTGATTCTATATGTTCCTTCGGGTGGACTGGTTGCCACGGGAACTCTTTATCTAATTGGTCAACCAGTTTATCTAACTTCTCCGAGTGGAGCCTAAGCGTACTTAGGTAAGTTGGTGTTTGCATGTTCAAAGAAAGCTGGCATTCGAGCTGTTTTTGTAGAGATTAATTCTGGTGCTCTGCCCTCATACATTAAGCGATCGCTCGCATCCAGCCAGAATTTTTTGTCCAAATATTTACAGGTAGTATTTATACCTAGGGGCTCAACAATCCAGTTAATGGTGGCTTTCCTAAGTTTATCCAAAGAAGGAGAAGGAGATAAGCCCAACTCAGTACATACAAGAGTATTAGTTCCGACGTGGATCTGTTCGTCGCGGCTAATGTCAGCAGATACTGTACGAAGAGCAGCATCCCCATTAAACCTAAAGAAAGGGAGTAGAACAAAGAAGATGGCCCGTTCGACGACCAAAGCCTTTGTAATAGTGTGATCGGGATGATTAATCCATGCATCTCTTAATAATAGTGCTTCTTTTTCTGATTTTTCATCTGCACCTATAGCATTTACTATGTATTGTAATGCAATATCGTGCTTAATTTCATCTTGTACGTTAGATTCTAATAATTCTCTAGCGTTATCGGGAACATTCTTTTCAAGTCCCTCCTTAATGAAGGTACCAACTGGTAACTCCATATGACGTACTGCGAGAGCACGCTTGATAGTGTCTTCTGATCCATCGCGAAATGTACCTTTAGTTCCTTGAACTGGTGTCCAAGTTCTTTTTCGATCTAATAGCTTTTGATAGGGATGTGTTCTCATTACTCTTGACAGTCGCAGGTTATCGGTGATTTATTTAAAATCTCCTGCAAGTAATCATCGACTTCGGTTTTATCTAATGCTGCATACGCATCTGTCTTATCCTGAGTGTCGCCCATTACTTGTAAGGAATAGTAAAGGGAGGTTTGAGGTGAATTCAACCACTCTTCCACGAATTCACGGTTGTAAATTACAACATCGCTCCAGCTATTAAATGAATAGCCGTGAAGAAGTCCCGTATTATCATACATTATCATCAGTTGATCTGCTACTTTCTTGTAAGCATCCCAACCAACATCACTAGCGATTTCTACATCGCCATATTTATATCTCTTAACACCGAAGGTACCAGAATCTCTATCAACATAAGTAGATATAGGTGGTGCTATTTCCGGTGTAGCTGTAAAGCCGTCTAAACTTTTACTCTTATAGGAGCAAGAAGCAGTAGGAGCTATAGCAAAAGCTCTTACCATGTTATTTTCTTCGGCGATATCAGCGGCTTTTTGAATGCCTAGCATAAGATTGAATGCTATTTGATAGGCTATTCCAACACCATATTCGCCTTTATTAACGTTCTCTAGTTCTCTACCAAACTCTTCATAAGTTACTCGGTATCTTCCGAGCAGGTTGGCGAGGCCGAGTACGCCGAGCCCAACTTGGCGGTCGATATCAGCTGGCAAGTATTCTCCAGTTGCTCCAACACCTGTCCGACCATGGAGCTCGCACAATTCGGACATACCCTTAGTGAAAGCCTCTTGGAGTGATCCGACTTCACAGGCTGCGAGATTGACATGCTGTAACAAGCATGTTCCACGTGAGGGCAAGTAAACCTCAAGACAGACGTTGCCATAGATTCTGTTTCCATTGTCATCATATTTTATTTTATTGAGCCAGATATCACCTGACTTAATTCCTAGTAATAAAGCTTCTTTTACTTCATCAGATGTGTTTTCCCATTTTCCCTTATCAATATCGACGCACCGTTTGACCCATGATAACTCCTCTCTAGAAGCAGTAATGAATTCAAGGATGTCACTGTGATCAATATCAAGATGGAGGACCACAGCACCGTTCTTATAAATGCCTCCTCTGCGTAATGTTTCATTTAAGGTTGAGTAGATTTTTCCGAATGATACAGGGCCAGAAGCCGTAAGACCTCTTCCGTTTTCTGCTCCTTTGGGACGGAGCTTAGATAGATGGACCGCAACTCCTGCGCCAAAGCGGAGTCCATGGGATACATATCTCCAGCTTGCTTCGATTCCATTTTCTCCCTCCATAGAATCCTCTACGACGAAAACGGTACAGCTCACTGGCAGTCTTGATTCTGGGTTATCCAACCATGATTGGACCCGACCAGTGCGGGAAATAAGTTCAGCAGTCATTTTAAATTAAATCCGATAAATCAGGTGGTTTGTAGTTCGGTCCCTTAAGAACCTTTCCATCTTCTCGATATATTGGTTTACCGTCCTCACCGAGTTTGGACAAATTAGATAGATGCACTCTATTCAAAGCTTCATCCAAGAACCAATTCATGTTCTCAGCATATTGATAGCAGACATATACTAAGTCAGCTAATTCTTTTAAACAGTGTTCTTGATGATTTTGACCATGCATAAACAGAAAGCCTTCAGCTTCTAAGAACTCTTTGAATTCCTCAACTATAAGATCCTTCTGACACGATCTCGTCATACGTGAATGATCTTTCTTCAGGTTGTACTTTGTGCGGAATTCCTTGGCTTGCTCTGAAATAAATGTCCTTTTCATGGTCAAGTTCATTCTGTAAGTAGTGGAGTGCTTTTTCTAAATCTTCAATTTTACTATTTGTTTTGTATCCTGCTCTGCAGATATACTTGATAACATTACCAAGGTGAAAATTCAATCCTTGGTCTCTAACAAAATCCCAAACAGGGGTATCTCCTCTAGAGTAGTATGTTGGGCTGGGTGTGGCCATTGTTTAACTAAATTAATCATTGAATTTGCTAGGATAAAGTTCTGCTTTTGCAAGGCTAAGAACACAGTAATGATATCTTTTCTATCGACATCACTACTGTTTAACCTATCTTCAAGCAGCCTCATCTTCAGGTCCTGCTCCATCGTTAACTTTGTAATTGGAGGCGGGGGACCATAACTTGGGTCGCTTCTTTTTGAAGTCATAATCATCTACTGTAAGTATACGGGCTAATCTAGCATTAAGCAGTGCATCTTCTTCAGTGAGATCTTTCTCTTTAAAAGTTTCAACTACTGTTTTCCACGAATAACCTTTCTTGGCGAAAAGCGCTTCAGCACGTTTAACACCGATTCCAGGAACACCACTATATCCGTCAGTGGAATCTCCGGCACAAGTTTGTATAAGATGCCATCGAGCGCCTTCTTCAGGCGTGATTGTGAATGTTTCATCTAAATTATATAGTTCTCCTGGTATCTGTCTCATATCCTTATCAGGTGAGACAATAATGTTACCAGGATTTTTTGTAGCATAAATACCCATACTGTCATCAGCTTCAAGCTCAGGTTTAATAATAACCTCATACTCTTTCTTAAGCGCATTGATGACACGTTTATAGCCACACGGTTTCTTCCGATTACGGTGACCTTTATATTCGGGTAATATTTTTTTCCTAAAATTTATACTGTCGGAAAAGAACAGTATTAAAGAAGAGAGTGACCCAAATTGGTCCTCAAGTTTAATGAGCTCTCTTTTGGTAGCTCCGTATGCATCACTAAAGTTAGAGGTAACAAGAATAGTATCATCACCCCAATCAATTTCAGTTTCAGCAGCAGCGCATGCTTTGTATACAATGAAGTCTGCATCAATTAATAGTTTCATTTTGTGTCCAGAAATCCTCCCAACCTTCGGGAGCGTACAACCAATCAATAAACCCTGTACTCCAATTGTAGACAACAATTGTCATATACTTAGCTTGTTTGTAGACTGGTCCTCCAATTCGATACTGAGATTTTACATCAACATCGATTGCCATACCTTTCCATCTAAAGATCATATCAACCTTACCTGTATCTGTAACATTTTTAAATACCTCAGCTCCACGATCTAATGCAGCCATTGCTACATACATTTCGCCATAGGCACCTGTTACATTAGGGTTTAGATGTTTTAGTATAGGATTAGACTTAGTGGACCTCATCCCAACTCTTGCCTGCTTTCGCTTCGGCTTCAATTGGTATTCTGGTGCTGTAGAATTCTCCAGCTTCGAGGGCGGAGAGTTCGAGGGTGAATTTGACATCGTTTATGTAATCAGTAGGGCATTCGTATTGTAACTCATCATGTACAAAAGCTAATTGATGAATGTCCTTGTGCAAATCAACTAGCTTCTTATTGGCTATTACCATCCATCTTTTGGCGATGATTGCCGCCGATCCTTGGAGTAAGTAATTGAGGGACTTATGCCGCGAGTCACACAGGATACGACGGTGGTCGAGTCCACGAACATAACCTCTCTCACTAGCCTTGTGTACCGCTTCCAGAAGTTCTTTAAGACCTGGAATAGCAGCAATGTAGGCGGCACGTATTTCCTTGCCTTTCTTGGTCGCTGCCTCATCATTTAATTGCTTATCGACTGAGACTCCAATTTTCCTGTCCCCTGCTCCGTAGAGGAAGGCGTAGGTGACGGTTTTAACTTGCCGCCTGGTAATTCCAATTCGGTCTGCATTGGTTTGATGGATGTCTCCGGTAAGGAGGATTTTGGTATAGCGTCCTTGATCATATCTGGCGAGATAGTGGGCAAGCATCCTGAGCTCAATACCGCTAAGGTCGGCACCAACCATAGATGCGCCAGGTGATGCGGTGAATAATTTCCTAAATCTTTCATCTGAGGGGACTTGTGATAAATTTGGTTTACGATGTGCACATCTAAATGTAGATGTCGCTACTGAACAGTGATGGTGTATCCTACTATACTTCGTAACAAGCTTCTGCCATGCGTTCACGCCTTCGGATATCATCCCTAACTTTTTCGTCAGATCCAGCAGTGTCAGAAATTGATGAGCAATATCCGTCCCAATATCTTTCAGTACTGGTTCGTCTATTACTGGCTTCCCTGTGGAGGTCATTAATGACGGTATCCAACCATAGTGTGTTTGCAGTAGCCATGCTATATGATCCCTTGAAGTGGGGTTTAGTTCTTTAAGTTTGGTAAAGGGGCATCCTTGTACGTACCCTTGTGTCCTGTTATTTCGCTTAGGAGTGAACACTGGTCCTGCAACGAAAGCGTGCTTCCGGCGAAGTGACCTACAAGTTTGTTCATATTCTCCTCGGAGAGCTTGTTCAAGTTTCCGTGCAGCTTGTTCATCAAAGTACCATCCATGTATCTCCTGTTGAGTGAGTATTTGTGCAACCTGGTGTTCTAATTGGACCCATCCAGGTATGGGTGGAAGTGTTGACATAATTTATTTGTAACAACAACATCTTGTTCACAGTAATCTTGCATCTCTCGGGACCACTCCTTCCAATCGGTAGTCTTACCGTAGTCTCCTTTCAGAATACCTAGACGGTATCCATAAGCCTCAAGAGAATGTCTGCCATATAATTGTAATGGCATATTCTTTATATTCCTCCTCTTATCTATATCCAATAAATTAGGATGGTAAAGATGAGATAAGACAAGAGTATCGATAATAGTCCCAGGAGGGTTAAACCAAGGATATAACCTTTTAATGACAGGTATATCAAAACCGATGATATTGTGACCGATAAGAAAATCGGCAGTTTCAAGCCATGATAGCGCTGTGGTAATAGAGTGTCCACTCGCCATAGGAAGCTCTTTAGGCGAAGCCGCGTACTTCTCATCATTAAACGACTCCGATATATTATTCTCGCACCAATGTAGTGCAACACAGTGGATTCGGGTAGCATCATTTAGTAGACCGTTTGTCTCCAGATCGAACACTATCGCTCCCACTCCACTTGTAGGTTTTGTCAACGAATTGTGCTTTTTCAACTGCTTCTCGCGATGGTGGATTAGGTCTAATCAATTTAGCATCTTTAATTTCTAATTTTTCATTGTACTCATACCAAGGATGTTTCCATTGATTAAAAATCCGTGGCTGGGTTGAATTCGGGCGTAACTTCATTTTCATTAAATCTACAAGTTGATAAGTCATAAGTCAGTTGACAGGCTACACCAACCTCGCCTGAATAGCGATTCTTAAGGATTCTAATAGTCGTAGGCTTTCGTTCGCTTCCGCTCTGCTGATCGACTTCGAGGGCAATGACTTGATCTGAAATTTGAGCGATGCTGTGAGATCCTCTAAGCGAGGACAGACTAACTCTTCCTCCTTCTTCATGGCTGTGCTTGTCATTACTCGCCCTCCTTAAATGCGAGACTAAAAATAGTGCAATACCTGTACGTTCTACCAATGATCTCAGACGAGTCATTGTAACATCTATCATTCTCCTTTCATCACCATCTAGACCGCTTAATAATATACTAAGGTGATCTAGAAAAATGACTTTACATTCCAATCCAGTGGCAAGATATTCAATCCTGTTGTAGATGATATCTGGATCATAACTTCCAAACCCATCAAAAACAAAAAGATTCCAATTGGCAATACTATCTGAAAAGGCGGTGTCAAGTTCTTCTTGGTCATGCTCTCCGATATGGTAATTCTTACCAACAGCTGTGGACATCAGTCCAAGTGCTGTTCTTCTGTTACTGGCTTCAAGCTCCAAGACCCCAACTGATTCCCCCTGCTGGAGAAGGTGAGTTGCAATGTGACGGATGATTGATGTTTTTCCGGCACCAGAGCCTGCAGTAAATGTTGTAAGTTCGCCATACCTGATCCCGTGTAATTTCTCGTTAAGTCCTTTAAAGGGGTACTCATGGTCAAATGGTTTCTGTGGTGTAATTACCAGATCCCTAAGAGTTTTTGCATCAATGATTCCATCAGGTCTGAACGGCTTAGCGTCCCAAATCGCTTTTCGAATCGCTTCAGCATCCTCATTTTGGAGAGCGTCTGAAGCGTCTTTGTAGCCTTCGAGGCGAGCAATCTTGACCTTGCCAGGTGGTAATACGCTTGCCGCTTCCTCCGCCGCTTTACGGCCAGGGTCGTCGCCGTCGAAGAAGAGAACAATCTCATCGTAGCCTTGGAATAAGGGGATCTGTTTTTGGACATCTTTCTTTGCAGAAGCGCACCCATGGGGTAAAGATACCATTGGCCATCCGGGCATAGCTTCGTAACAGGAGGCAGCATCTAGCTCACCTTCAGTAACAACAATACGTTTACCGCTACTAGGAAACAAATGCTGAGCAAATAAGGTATCAGTGGAAACTCCTTCATAGGTGAAAATTTTTTGTTTGTTTTTTACTTTGACTCCGCTAAGAACTCCATCGCTTGTAAAATATGGAAAGCGTAGAGTAGCTCCGTCTCGGAAAATCCTGAAGAACTGGCAAGTTTTTTCAGAAATTCTTCGTCGGTGCAGAGATTGTGCTTCTCCTCTGAGGTTAACATTGGTCATCGTCCGTGATTGTGAAAGATTTATACCCTCTGCGGGTGTGTAAGTTTGACACACGAAACAGAACTTGTGGCCGTCAGAGTAAACAGAGTTAGCATCTGAAGAGCCACAATTGTCGCATGGTTCGTGAGCCACAAATTCTGAATCGGTCATATTAACCAATCGAGTGGAATATTATGGAAAGACGTCCATGGTATATCGTGTTTCTCACACCATTGTGCATAGGTCGTCTTACTTTTTTTATTTATTTTATTATATGGTGCTTGGAATACCATTCTCAAATCTATATCTGGATTGTCTCGTTTGACGGCCAGCACCTTTCTTCTATCAATTGCATCCCAATGTCCCTTTGTTTCGAGATATACATGATTTGGGAGAATAAAATCAGGGTGATAATTGTGTTGAATGGTATAAGGAATCTTTGTAGATTCATATTCATAACTAATACCAAGGTTAGTGAGAAGGTCAGCGACCCTCTCTTCTAACTTGGATCTAAAAGCCATTATGTTAAGTTTTTATCTATTATTTCAGATACAACATCAAGTAATTGTTTTTTAACAGCTGTATTCAATAAAGAATTATCTGCTACATTGTAGGCAGTGATCTCAATAGAGGGTAGATCCATTGATACGACTGCCTTCTTTAAACCTAATTTTGCATCATCTGTAACGGTTTTGGTTATCATTAGAAGTCATCATCATCTGGTACATCTTCAGCTGGTGTTACGTTAGGACTACTAGCTTTGAAGCCTGATGTAGTACCAAATAATTCAGCAACTTCTGTCGCGTCCATATCACCTGTATCAACGCCAGCCTCACTTTTTACTGAGACAACCTGTACACCAACCAACTTAAGACTACTACCGTAGGTAACCCCATCCCGTAGAATATAAGGCTTTTGATAGAAACCCAGTTTAACAGTAGATCCTCCATAAAGTGGTGTTTTGGTATCTGTAATAGGTGATCCCTCTGTGTCTACCACAGGAGGACGCTTCTCTTCATTCCAAGAGAATTTTAATTTATATTTCCCATCTGCTACCTCTTCCCATGGTGTTGGTTTCAAGGTACTACGTTTAGGATTTTTGAGCTTAGACTCAGCCCATTTAAGGACTTCAGCCCTCTCTGTTTCTAGCTTGTCAGCTACATCAGAACTGACCACAGCCGAGAGTGAATAACCAAACTTACCAGGTTCTAGTATAGCTTGGAATCCTTCAAGTTTTACTTCGTCCGTAACGTGGACATTTCTAGTTGACATCTGCATTCTCTCCGTCTAATGCATCAAGATCTTTGCCTACTTTAGTAGCAGGTTGAAGTTGATTGTAGAGAGAGTGGCGATACTTATTCAGCTCCTCGATACGGTTATCAAGGACTTTTAATTGGTTCTCTCTTGCCTCACGTTCAGCCTGTTGTAACCTCTCTTCAGAGACAACAATAACTCTAGTGGGTGCAAAGAAGGAATCAAATAACGATGGATACAGCATAATTAACAGAAAAAATAAGTTGAGTCAATCACTGTAGATGGTTCAAGATCTCCAATGATCGGTGGTTCAGTTTCCGCACCGATTTGTTGTGCGAATTTAGTTAGATAGTCTTGTTTAGCAAAGAGATCCATATAGGTTTCTCTGACTATACCGGATAATATAGACATGTCAGTTGCTCTACATAATACACTGTCATGTATCAAAGCTATAGGCTTATCAAACCTAGCTACACTTAAATGTAAAAGACTGGCATCAAGAGAATGTATTAGATTCGGCGCTGTGGCCGCCTTGTGACGGGCTCTATCTACCGTATTACTGTCCTCTGTAGCTACGGTTAACTTACAAAGACCTAATAGCTGTAACTGCATTGTCTCTGTTTTCTTCTTCATTATCCGTTGTGTAACAACAAAGCCAGATGGTGTTACCCATTCTAACTTGTCTACACCACGACTGATAGCTCTAGATACCTCATCCTCAATCCATTTCATAACGGCCATTGGACCAGGCACTACATTTGCCATCGCCATTCTAACCGCCTGAACCGTGATTGTGAGTTCATCTTTATCAATCGTAACATCCTTTTCTTCTAGCGCGTCCCTGATGTAGGTACGGTTAGAAAAAGGTTTCGCGTTGTATGGAATTGTCATGACAGTGCGTTTAACGCATTTTCTGTCCCAAATATCTTTAAGTCTGTCAGGTATATTCCATTTGGATACCTCCGCGACAACCTTATAAGCGTCTTGCGGTCTATCAGCAGGCAGCACGTTAACTAACTCTGCTGTCTTCTTATCTCTAGCTAAACCAGCTAGTATTTGTAGACCACTACATGTAGCGTCGGTGGCTACGCATAGCCCTGTGGTCTTACGATCCTTAAGCACAACACAATGATAATACTCATCACATGATGCTAAGAACTGCCAGGGTTCTTCTGCTATCTCCCAATCTCCTATATTATCTATAGGATCTAATGCTACTCTACTGATTAGAGGGACGTTAGCACTAGTCCATGCTAACCTCTCGGTCATAGTTGCCTTATCTAATCCATATGTAGTAGCACACTGGAATGCTAACCAGTCACATGCATCACGTGTGATAAGTGATTCATTAGCAAATCTAATGAGTGACTTACCAAAGTCGGTATCCTGTGGAGTAAGAAATGAGGGTATAGGATAAGCCCTACCTCTGTAATCAAAAGACCAAGGTATATAAAAAGCCTTATACTCAAATTTTCTCACTGCCTCCATAGTCATCCTTGTACGGCATGAACGTCTAAATGCATTAGCATTCTTATTCATAGCCTCTGCAGCAGCTCTACGGTATGCCTTACGGGCATCCTTGTTGTCAGCTATATCTACAGGTTTTGAAGGGAGAGGTATTTCTACGATAGGTATAAACTTACCTATACTAATACCACGTTCACAGAGCTGGTCGGCCACGTTTACAGTGAAATCATTCAACCGATACTTAACCTTCTGAATTCTGTTCAGGAACTGGATCGGTATCTCTCCCTGTATACATGGTGACTGTCCACGCCTGACCATATCATTGCCACGCATGACCTCATTTAATAAGTAACCACCTGGTTTTTCATTAGTCCAATCGTTAGGTTCAATCAGCATTGGCCAAGCTAATGGAGCAAATAACTCACTCTCTTTCATCACTTGATCCTTGATTGATAGAAATTCAGGTGTAGGCATTATATAATTTACCCTTCTCCTGCCTTCTTGCCGTTGATCTTTATAAAACCAACCGCTTGTTTCCATTATACAATCAAGTAACCATACTCCTAACCTAACTCTATTAGCACGACCCCATGCTTGCCACTTCTCAACATCATAACGATTCATTAATGTTTGAATCACTACAATCTTTTGATGTGTACCTATGGCTCTATGCCAATAGTTCTTCTTTAATACATTTAATAAACCTGGTGCTTTGAGTTCATAATGTCTCATTTGACATTCATCCTCAACAGCATGACCTATTGAATCGCAAATATTAGTAAGGTTATTACTACCTTCTTTATGACTGAACACCTTATCAAAGGTAAGTTTACATGCAATTGCAGCTGCAGCTAAAGGTTCTAATTGTGATACGTAGTCTTTGATTAATTGAAATTGATGACCTGTACCACGTGTTAACCTATCATGTGTAGTTTTCTCAATACGTCCCACCACAATAGGCAGCAAGGTATCGATAGAAGTAACACCATAGACTGTAGCTGATGCATATTCTTTATCCTCTAGTTTAGTTGTATTATCTCTAAGACGTTTGAGTCCTTGAGCAATTTGATCACGTTCTAATTTAATTTGCTCGTCAATCTGTGCGGGTGTTGGCATGTTCCCATACTTCGTCCTGTATTTGGTGGTTTAATAAGTCTACAATCTCCTCATAATGTGGATGATCTTTAGGAAGCAATGCTAACGCCTGCTTCTCATAAGTATATATGTCTTCAAGCGAGCGGGTCGTCATATTCGGGAATCTCCTGTGGATACATTGCGTGTACAGCATCGGAAGTACAAACAACGAATTCATTGCCTGCTTCCATGATTTTACGTGCTCTCTTTTTAGCATCAGCTTCACGACTGTATACATATTCCTTTACTTTACCTTTTTCAGTAATCTCTCGGATCATACAGGCAACAGAAGATGGTATCTCCCATCCGCCTATCTTCCAATCCATTAACTCATCAAAAGGAATAGAATCAAAACATTCAGCTGGTGCATCAGCATAAGCATCGTAATTATTAGGTAAATACGGTTTCTTTTTAGACATCAGGTAATAGCTCCACATCTACTAGGTAATCATCCAATAGACATGCCTCTTCATATGCCTCATAAGCAAGTTCGTATTCGTCCTTGGCTTCTGATCGCATAATGAAGTCTCTGCCTGATGATAGTTTAACATGATACTTTCGCATGGCCGCGTGAT
>VTLG01009686.1_pt1 | contig 21814 bp, 19 predicted proteins | sample 4694571 | NCBI WGS metagenome assembly VTLG01 (sample SAMN12604809, study PRJNA352737) | marine metagenome | biome: ENVO:00000447; feature: ENVO:00000209|ENVO:00000569|ENVO:01000036; material: ENVO:00002151; isolation source: viral sequences binned using virsorter ... | reverse complement strand
ACCACCAGTTCCAGTAGGACCTGTAGGTCCTGTTGCTCCTTGTGCACCTTGGGTTCCTTGAGGACCTTGAGGTCCTGTATCACCTTTCTGACCTTTTTGTCCTTTATCTCCACCAGCACCACCAGTTCCAGTAGGACCTTGAGGACCTGTAGCTCCTATTTCACCTTTTTGTCCTTTATCTCCAGTTGTCCCTTGAGGACCTTGTGCTCCAGTGGCACCTTTATCTCCTGTAGCACCAGTAACACCTATCTCACCTTTTTGTCCTTTCTGTCCAACTTCACCTTTTTGCCCTTGTCCACCAGTGCCACCTAATTCACCTTTCTGACCTTTTTCACCCTTCTGACCAATTTCACCTTTATCACCCTTAGAACCAGTTGCACCCTGCGGTCCTACTTCTCCTTTTGTTCCTTTATCACCTGTTACCCCAATTTCACCTTTCTGACCTTTTGTTCCCGAACCAGCTGGTAATTTCCACGCACTACCATCCCATACAAAAGTAATCCCATTTTCTGTAAAAGTATCATTAGTATTTGGACTGTTGGGAAAATTTGCTGCCATGATGATATTATTGTAAAATTTCTAAAACTGTGAGAGTGGCACTTCCTTCAACTGCATTTGTAGCACCTTGGCTACCACCCATTCTAGATGATTTCGAGAAACTATTATCAGAATTTTTAAGTCTCAATCTATAAGTAACAGAGTTACCACCATGATTATTTGTATCTAAGATTGTTTGATCAAATCTCTCTGCGTCGCCCCCTGCCGATATTGTATGTCCAATCTGTGTGGTATCTCTCGTAACTTGAGATGTTCCTGTACTACGTTGATTATTATTACTACCAGTCCTACCCTGCACACATCCTGTTGCTATAATTAACATGTGAGAGTTACTTTGTGTAGGAGTGATCGTAACGTTGACAATGTTTTGATAACTTTCCTGTGAAGTTTGACCTGATCCTGAACCATTTACACAAGCAGGTTTTAGTGTAGGTCCTGTTGAACCTGTTGGACCTTGAGGACCTGTGGGTCCTGTAGCACCTTGAGCACCTTGAGGTCCTTGTGAACCTGTATTTCCTGTTTGTCCCTTTTGACCTGTTGCTCCTTGTGCACCTTGAGGACCAGTTGAACCTGGTTCACCCTTTACTGCACCTGTATTTCTCTTCCACGATGTGCCATTCCAAGTGAATGTTATACCGTTCGCTGAATATGTTTGTCCGTTTGAGGGACTATTAGGAAAGTCGAAAGATGCCATGATTTTATTTATTCATTTGTTGATGATTTCTTAGTAATGCTAATTCCTCTGCTTGTTTCTCATTTTGTATAACAAAAGGTTCTATCATATTGTCTCCTATACATCTTTGGTCATCAACATGATACCAAGTTACTGCAACTCGTTTTTTTCCTGATATTACTTCGGTTCCAGAATGCGGAAAACACCAATTAGAAGGAAAAATAAGACCATATCCCGCTGCTGGTTTAAATTTTTTATGTACAAATTCAGTATATCCACCCTCAAATCCTTCACTTAAATATATGATAATTGATATTTTACGATGGAACTCCTTTGAACTTATCATTGAAGACTCATCTACATGAAAAACATATTTTTGTTCTTTAACATAATCTAAAATTTGTATTATTTCTCTATGTGAAGTTGTATCTTTACCACCTGGCACTGGATATGAATCAAAAATTACATGCTCATTAATTAGATTATCTCGATATGTAAGCAACACTTCATTCATTCTTTCATGAATAAAATTAGCAACTTCAGAATTGTCTTGTAAATATAAACCTGTGCTTGAACGAATTGATTTCTCAATTCTAGAACTTCCTATCTGTCCATCTGTAAATCCAACTGAACATCCACTGAATTCCATCTTATCTATTTTTTCATTAAGATATTTTAATTCATCACCACTAAAAAATTTTAACTCTTGTATCAGTTGATGCATTAAATTTCTATCCAGTTTGATCCATTATAATATTCAATTTTATTTGTGTCAATATTGAATATCACTGAACCAGTCATAGTTGTAAGTCCAACTTTTTCATCTGCTGTGAATCTTGGTAGAACTATCTGCCCATCGCTATCAATTTCATTTTTTATAAATGGTATTCCATTAAGTTGAATATGTTCCATAAGATTTTTAAATATTTATTTTAGATAGTTATCTCAGTTAAAACTAGGGTAGCATTTTTCATGTAACTGTAACCTGTACCACTATTATTAAATTGAATTTTATATGTTCTAGTTCCACTATAGGATGATACATCAAGTATATGACCATTAATTCTTTCATAACCAGGTTGACTATTTGTAAAATCAAGATTTTGATTTGAAGCACCTACCATAGATGTATTAGTTCCATTGAGTCTTCCAGTACAGAAAACATTGTTAGTACTAGACTGCTTGATCTCAAAGCTATAATGCACTAAAACTCTTGAAGTTGATGTTGTATTGATTGAAAGCGAAAGTTTTTCTTGAAAATTACTGCTACTATTATTTTCTTCACTAGAACTTACAGCCATGTTCATTGATCTTACATCATTATTACCAGATGCTCCTGTTGTTCCTTGAGGACCTGTAGGTCCTGTGGGTCCTGTATTTCCTTGAGCACCTTGAGGACCTGTATTTCCTTGAGGACCTTGCGGACCTGTGGGACCTGTTGAACCTTGAGGACCTGTGGGTCCTGTAGCACCTTGAGCACCTTTTTCTCCTTTTGCACCTGCTCCGCTAGTATTAACCCACTGTGATGAACTTCCATCATTATAGTAAACATGTAAATCACCATCATCACTGTCATACCATAAATCACCTGCACTTGCCGAACCTGGTGCCGATGCTGAGATTGCAACTGAAGTATTTGTTGAGGGACCTGCTGGACCAGTCGGACCTGTAGGTCCTGTTGCACCTTGACCACCTTGAGATCCTTGTGGACCTGTAGGTCCTGTAGGTCCTGTAGGTCCTTGTGCACCTTGACTTCCTTGAGGTCCTTGAGCACCTGTGTCACCTTTTTGACCCTTTATCCCATCAGAACCAGCACCACCTATTTCACCCTTTTGACCTTTATCTCCCAAGTCACCAGTTCTAGCAAATGTTATAAGGATATCTTCACCATTAGAAAATGATGATGCACTTCCAGAAACATAAGAACAATTTACTTGATGAAATCCTGATTGCTCTGATGCACTAGATATTGTAAATATTGCAAAATCACTAGCATCTGACTTGTTAGATATTTTGAAATGACCCTTTATAGTTGACGTTGAATCATCAATAGTTCTTAAAAATGCTTGAATATCCGTTCCATTATCATCTTCATCATCTATAAACATTATAGTAGCTGAACTTACAGATGAATTATTAAGTCTTAATCTACCAGTGTTTAAATCTGTTGGTGTGCCTGTAGAAGAACTAAAAGTATAATCAAATGTAGCTCCACCAAAACTTCCTTGAGCACCCTGACTACCTTGAGGACCTTGTGCACCTTGAGCACCTTGAGGTCCTGTAGCACCTATTTCTCCTTTATCACCTTTCTGACCTTTATCTCCACCAGCACCACCAGTTCCAGTAGGACCTTGAGGACCTGTAGCTCCTATTTCACCTTTTTGTCCTTTTGTGGCAACACCTAATTCACCTTTCTGACCTTTATCTCCATCAGATCCAGCTCCTCCAGTTGCACCAACTTCACCTTTTTGACCTTTATCACCTGTAGCACCCTTTTCACCCTTGAGTGCTGCGTTAGAAGTTATTGATACCCATTGATTTGAAGATCCATCAGCATAATAAACATGCAAATCAAAAGTGTCACTTTCCCACCACAAATCACCGTTACTTGCTGATCCTGGTGCTGTATCAGATATGGATACTTGTGCACCGCCACCTGCACCTGCTTCACCTTTTTGACCTTTATCACCAGTTGTACCTACCGAACCATCAACACCTTTATCTCCTTTTTGACCTGCAGTACCAGGTTCCCCTTTTGCTCCATCATTTCCATCAGCACCAGTAGCACCTTTTTGACCAACACCAACTTCACCTTTTTCACCTTTATTACCCTGAGCCTCTACTGAACCTTTTTCACCTTTTTCACCCTTATCTCCTTTTTGACCTACGTTACCAGTATTACCTGTGGCTCCTATTTCTCCCTTCTGCCCTTTAGATCCTGCTGGACCTGCACCACCAGTGTTAGTAGTAACCCACTGTGCACTATCGCCATCTTGATAATAGACATATAAATCACCAGTGTCACTTTCCCACCATAATTCACCATTTCTTGCACCAGCGGGAGGATTATCAGTTATCGTTACAGGATTAACTGTAATTGTAGCAGCGATGCCTGGATGTCCTGAAGGACTCTGAACACTAACATTTGCAGTGACAGCAGCACCAACAAAATTTAATTGAGTGATACTACTCGCTGCAGAAACAGGACTACCCTCATCAAATATACTAATCGCACCTGCTATAAGTCCACCACCAATAGGAACCCAATATCGTCTACCTGGAAAACCTGGTATAGCAACCAATTGGTATTGAGATCCTGCTGGAACTGCAGGTCCTATTAAAGGATCGGATAAGTTTGGTTCCGCTTGATCTAATGCAAGATATTTGTATCTATCCTCAGATAACCGATCCTGCGGTACTCTTTTGGCTCTACCACTTAGATACTTTGGCATATTACGACGTACTGTTTTCTAGGATACTAGCAATGAGTTCCATTTGTAATGGTGCGAAGAATCCACCTGAAGCACTTGCTCCTACATTCACACGTATTTGAGTTGTTGAAAATATTGATACTGATAAAACTCCGTTGTTCAAATCAGATGTATTTACTGATGCTGGATCTGTTGATCGAGGATAAGCATGTTCAGTCGCACGATTATCCATTGTACATGTAAATATGAGTGAATTATCTGTTATTGATATTGTGTCACCACCTTGTAAATTATGCGTTCCTATTGTTAGGACTATCTCTCCTTCTGCAAGTGAAATTCCATGAATTGTTTTTGTTCCTGGTCCGCCATTATAAACTGCATCAGTAACATTAAATTTAGTACCATTTGAAGGATTACCATCTTGACTGTTTACGACTGTGACTGCATTATCTCTTGCTCTCTCAAAGTAATGTATAGCTGAATTATAAAAGTGTGGATATCCCTTACTGCTACCTACTACAGTAGAAAATTCTTTAGAACCTGCGACTGTATCAACTGTATATGACTGTTGAGGATCAGGGAATATGGTTGTAGTGATACCTGTGCTACCTGAACATGTAAATGCAATACCACTTAGAGTTATAGGGTCAGTCACACTAAAATTATGATTCGTTTTTGTAAACACAGTTGCTATACCAGACGGTTCATCATAAGTTACGTTTGTTATGATACCTACTCCCTCTTGTGTTCCTCGTATATAAATTTGATCTAAAACTAGAGGTGTTTTTTCTAATACTAATCTACCATCAACCAATATAACTGCATCATTAGGAGGTATCTCTGCGTCTTTTATTACTCTTATATCTCTTGTATTCCCTGTGCTTCTTGAAGTTCTCTTCTGTGTGAATGTAACAGTCGGGTATGTTGTGCCAATACCAACATTAGCTACTTGTGTATACAATAATAAAGCAGATGTACCAGTCGGAACCTCATACAACTTCTGCAGACCTGGTGCAACAGGAACTGCGATAGAAACAAATTTATTGACTGGTGCGATTGCCATATTATCTCAATGCTAAAATCAGTGGTGTAAGTTGTGCTTGGATTGCTCTGTTAAAATCTCTTCCTCTTATGGTGGATGTTGTTTGGTCGATTGTTAATCCATCTCCGATTCTAAAGTTTCCTTTTTGGTCGGTGCTGGTAAATGGAATCTGACCACCATTTATAGCAATCACTTCATTCTCAGGTATCGGTTTTCCACCTTGGAATGGGTTTGAGGTATTTATGTCTGTACCTGCACCGATATATTCAAACGAATGAGAACTGGTTATGATACGACTTAATCTTACAAACTTCACAGGTGTAGTATTAAAAATAGGATAAGGAATAAATTCGTTAAATGTGACTGTAGATATTCCTGTGACCGATGCTGATTCAGTTGCCTCACTTACAGTAAATAAGATTGGATCTGTGTTTACTTTGAAAGTAGCATTTCCACTTGAAATATTTGCTGTGAGATTTTGAGTAGGTAAAAAATTACGACCACTGTTTAGAACGTCAACTGAAGTTATAGTTCCAGCAGCACTAACATTAGGAGAAAATTCTGGAAGTATAGACTCAGGTCCTAAAGGTGACTGATTTAATGTTATTAATGGAGGAGCACCAGCATTGTAATCACCATCATTACCACCGTTGACAACCTCAATCGATCTTATAATTTGAAGAGGTGCTGACACTGTATCTGTCGATGGACTATCATCATAATTATTCATATCCAAAACAAAATATACACCTTGACCATCAAAAGGTATTCTAATATTATTACCAATATCTTTTGTATTTGTACTAATTATTGTATCTGCCTGTGCATCAGTCGTACCTAAAGTTGTACCTGTGAATTCGATATCTCCATAACCATCAGCAACTAAACCTTTAATACCAAATGAACTGTTTGAGTTCGTTAAATCACATTGTCCACCAGACGATACTCCAATACCTATCTCACAACCAATAGTAAAGATTGATACTAACTGTGCATATCCATTATTAGATATTGATACACCGATACCAGCTTCATTATATTGTGTAAATGAATCACACACCATAGATTTTAAATCTTGACCACCGTTATTAGTTCCTGTATAGGCAGCGTTAGCATGGTCTCCGTTTATTTTCATTCCCATACTACCAGTCATAAAGTTTGTGCAGTTTCTCACATAAGGAGATCTCCATCTACCAGCAGCACCTTCATTCGCAGGACCTAAAGGAGTGAATCCTGAAACTGCCTGAAAATCTAAACCTGCATTAACACTCTCTTGAATTGGTGGAAATGCTACTGCACCACATCGAGGATGATTAGTGGTAATAGTTGCTCCAGCAAAACTTAAGTTTTCAATTAAACAACCTCTTCTTACATGAAATACATCTTTATTAGTATTGTTTGGTACGACTGTCACTAATCTTAAGTCTTCTCCTGTTATAGCAACGTCAGTTCTTAATCCAATAGGATTATTTTCAATATAAACACCTGACCTGACTTTAATTGTATCACCTTCTTGTGCTATGGCAGCTGCAGCTGCGATAGTATATTTCGCATCTCCCTCAAGTAATCCACTATTAGTATCACAACCATTCTTGGAAACCCATAATGTTCTCTTAGTTTGAACTCCTGATGGTCTCCATGATACCCCAACACCAACTCCAGAAACATTAAAAGATGATAAACGATAGTCTGTTTTACAAACACCAACACCTTGATTACCAAAGAAGTCTGTTAGTTGTGCATCTAATTCTATATTACCTAAAATTTTTGCATTCTGACCGACATTTAAATTTTTGACTATACCAACTCCACCATCAACTACAAGTGCACCTGTAGTGGTGCTAGTTGATTGAGTTGTATCATCTACATCTAATCTACCAGCAAAAACACCACTACCACCTGAATTCAAATTCTTAGCTAAACCTAATCCACCATCTATGACAACCGACCCAGTTGTAATTGATGATGACTCTGTTTGATCATCAACATCTAACCTTCCTGTAAATGTTCCTGAACCACCAATGTTTATATTTTTTTCAACACCAACTCCACCATCAACAACCAAAGCACCTGAATCTTTAGATGTGCTTTGAGTCACTCCATTTATCTTAGTATCATCACCTACATTCAATTTTTTAACTATACCTACACCACCATCAATTTGAACTGAACCACTTGTGGTTGATGTTGAATCAGTCGTATTATTAAATGTAATTACACCATCAACATCCAAATTTGAGTTAAAAGTAACACCACCATCTACATTAAGAGCTGAATCAAAATCAACTGAAGAAGATACATGCAAGTCTCCACCAACATCCAATTGAGAAGATGGATTTGCCTGATTAATACCTACTCTAGATTGTCTGTAAATTGCTGCACCAGCTCCAGTTCCTTGATGTCCCCATAAATCTTGTGTAAAGATCGTTGACACACCAGTGACGGTTGTAGGGTCTTGTGCAGTCGCTTCTAATGTATCAGTCCCTTGACCAAAACTATTTCTCTGTACAAAATTTAAAACTGTAAATGATTGTGCTGCTCCTACAGAAGGAACAAATACACCTTCATTCTGTAAAAATACACCCTCAGTTTCTACTGGTGTAAATGATACCCAACGAATACCATTTGCATCTCGATTCATGAAGAATCCATTTTGACCTGGTGAACCAGAAGAATCGTAAATATTTCTTGATATTCTTATACTTCCATCAATATCAGCTTTAAGTTCTCCATGTGCACTATTGTTTATACCAAATGCACCAGGATTAGTAGAACCAATACCAAGTGTTCCAACACCAGTTATAACAAGTGAATTTGTTCCAGAACCTAGTTGGAATTTTTGTACTGGTTGTGTTGTGCCTATACCCACAGCACAAGGATCTTCAGTAACTATTAAACAATCACTAACTTGAAATAAACCATCAGGTTGAGTGCTACCGATTCCAACTCTAGATCCAACTTGACCATCTGAATCTGATGTGCTTGATATCGCAACAAATACAGTTCCAGCAGCACCAACGTTAAGTCTCTGGTAAACTGTAAGATAATCTACATCAACAGGACCAAAGAAACTTGATACTCCTGTAACAAAAAAATCATCATTTATAGTTACACTTTGAAATTGTTGATTTTCTGCAAAAGTTATATCATCTGAATCTATGTCAGCATAAAGTTTACCATAGATGAATACATCATCAGTAAATTCAACTTTCCTATTAAAATTATCGGTATCAGCAGCGTCATAGTCAGGATATGGAACGTTACCTCCTTGAAATTTTGACATTACGCACTCCAGACACTTTCAGCTACTTTTGTATCTGCAAATACTCCTGCCATCCAAGAGACTTCACGAACTTTTATCTTTCCTTGAGGAGCTGTTAGATACATATTTGTTGAGTCCATTTTTATAGTATTTTTTGCATCTACAATAAAATCTCCGCCTGGATATATTTCTACATTTTTATCTGCATCCAAAATTATATTCTGACCTGTTATCCTGACATCTCCATTACTCATAGCTGTGATTGTCACGTCACCATTTTTACCAGTTATATTAACACATACACCACCACCATCTACTTTATTACCGCCAATTATTTCAATACACTGATCATTGTACATATGATATAATCCTCCTTGAGTCATACCAACTGTACTTGTATTTCCATCTGCACCAGAACCTAATAGGTCATAAACAACTGTTCCATTATAACCTAATTGCGGATTGCCTGAGTCGATTCTAAAATGCGGACCAAAAGAATCGTACTGTCTACCTTCCCAATTGTTTTTTTCTTCTGCCATAGTTTTTATATCGTATTAATATTTATTAGTAACCATAACCACCAGATGGAGGACTACTTGGTGGACTTGCAGGTGGACTACTTGGTGGACTACTTGGTGGACTTGCAGGTGGACTGCTTGGTGGACTTGCAGGTGGCGAACTAGGTCCCATAGGTGATGAAGGTGTTGAAGTCGGTATTGAACCTCCAGTTGGTCCTTGTGTTGATACTGATGCAGGAGAGGATACTGTCACCATAGTTTCTGGACTTGATGTCCTTGTTACAGTAGAAGTTCTACTCTGTTGTGGTGTATCATATATTATCATATCATTATCAGAGTGTTTTACACCTGTCATTTTAACACCATTAGACATAACGTGGAAAGGACCGTAATAAGCTTCTCCATTTACATATCCTACTATTCCATCACGAGGACTGATACAATCAATAACTTGCTTGATTTCACCTTGATATTCTGGTCTAGGTGCTATTTGTGCTTTAAGAACTGCACCCGAACCTGTAGAACTTTGTATGGTAAGTTCTGGTAAATCAGTGACAGGTTCAAGATTAGATAATGCAGGATTAGGAGGAATAACATTCAATATTCTACCATCAAGATCTAAAAATGCATTGTAAACATTTCCTTTATCATCAGATATAACGTCATCGGGTGAATAATTCCTACCAGGATTAACAACTACAACATGATCGACATTGTAAACTGCGTCAGATCCATCATCAGGTTCTATTAAAGGATAATTTTCTCCCCCTGTCACAACATAAACATCTACTACCTGTTGATATGTTGCAGAATTAGGATCATAATCTACAACTGCTCTTGCAACAGCACCATATCCTTGATTACAATTATCTACAATCTCCACAAATGGAGGTGTTCGATAAGAACTACCACCATTAGTTAATTTAATTCCTATTAAACTTGCTGTCTGTGCTGCAAACGCATCGCCCACTATAGAACCTAATATAGGCATAGCAGATGCTCCTTCTCCACCACCACCAAACATGTTAATTTTAATACCAGAGCAATTAAGAGGAGGTCCTGTGTAACAATCACTTAATTGACTACTAAAACCAGGTGTACTAACATCAGGTCTCATGAAGTCAAATATACCAAGATTTCCTATTATTCCACCTGGACTATCTGCTGCTTCTTGAAGTTCCTGAGCTGCGTTAGCAACACTCATTATCGCTTCCGCTGTTGTACCTATAATGTTTTTAGGACCCTTACCTATAACCCATTGATTTGTTTTTGCACCCAAACCTTCTCCAGCACTGGGTAATTCACAATCAAAGGCAGAAGCTATTCCTAACAAACCCTCTGCATTTGATCTTAACATATCTACTAAATTTCCATCAAATATTTTTGACACTCCTTTCATTAAACCACCAAGTTGATCATTTATATTACCAATAATATTATTAAATAATGCACCAACAAATTGATCTCCTATACATGAAACAAAATTCTTTACATTGTCAAGTAAACCTGTCAATAAATCACGTACAGTGCCAAATAAATTATCACTTATTTTTTTTATAGCACAAGGCAAGAAATCTTGTAATGCTCTAACAGGACCGACCATAGCAGTTTGTGCTGCTGTTCCTGCCTTTTTAGCTATCGCTCCATTTTGAGTTGCTAATAGTATTTTACCATATACGTCTTTATATAATTTATGTAAACCCTTATTCAAATCTGGTGCTAAATCTTTAAAGGTATTGTTCAAAAAACTTCCTGATAAAGATTGTGCAATACCAGTTATCTTTCTAGATGCACTGTCAATAATTCTAAATTTATCTTTTGAACTTGAATTAGCAACTTCATTGACAGCATTTTCAATTTCAGATTTTACCTTTGCAATTGTGTTCTGATTGTTTCCACCAAAAGTAATTACTTTGTTTATAGCGACACTAGCAGATACTTCCTTCTTTTTTGTCTTTTCCTCAATTTTATCAGCTAAACCTTGATCAGTTTGTCTAGGTGATACTTGAACTGTGCTTCCCGATGAATCTCCAGACTCATTTTTCAATATATAATCATTTGGTTTAATATTTTTTGTATATCCAGTAAACGCACTAAAAGGAACTGTATATCCATCTAAACTTCCAAAGTTATAATCCGAACTTGTATTTGCAAACAATCCCATAATCATTGGAAGTTGTGCATCATCACCATCAAGAAAGAATCCTAGAACTGTATCGCCTGGCGATATTCTAAGAGATCTACCACGATTAGCTTTACCAGAACCTCCTTGAGGTGAAAGTAGTACATGTGCCCAAGGAAGATCTTTATTAGGTAATTCAGTTTCATTTGGAGGATGATATCCAAAAATTCTTACTTTTAATCTACAACCCCAAGCAGAACCAGATTGTTTTAATTGATCACCTTGAGCATCTTCGGGTGCAACTTGCCCTATCCACCAACGAAATCCATCTTTACCTATAAAATTTGTTTTTATTAAACTATTTTCTATCATTTTTTACCTGCTGTATCTTTAGCTAAAACAAGTTTTGAGTAAGATCCTGAAGTATCAAATAAGTGAGTCAAACTCTTTATCATATATATTCCACTTACTTCGGGATCTGGTTCCTTTCTCTCTTCATTATCAATTCTAGGAAAAGATACTTTGATAGTTTTACCAGCATTTAGATTAGTGTTGAGTGGTATGGTAATTTCAACAACATTATTAAATAATTGATTATACCTCATGACTGATTGTGACTGATATCTTGATGGATTAGAATTTCGTTCTACATCATTATTCCATCCCTTTGTCGTGGTTTCTGAACCTATGGTTCCGATATCCATAATACTAACAAATATTCTACTTGGTTTATCTCCAACTTGCTCATCGTCTATAACTGGAAAATCTATTGGTTCAGATCCCAAAAGTGTCATGTCTTCATATTCCTCCTTTGTAAATCTTTTTATTTCTGGCACAAAAGATAATGGGTTTATATAATATCTGTCAGAACTAAAAACACCTCTTTCTAATTTTGATATTAAATCTTGTGTTCTATTTACGTTTGCCTCTATAACTTTAAAATTTCCATCATCACCAGTTAAAACTACGTCAGGACTAAATTCATATTCCTCTTTATATGGTTTTTGTTCAACTAAGTTTCCTAAACCTCTAAAATTAAATCCTTCACTTGTTTCATAAAATAAAAACCCTGCCCCAGAACCTCCAGAATCCGAACCTGATACTGATTTGGATGCTAACCACTCTATAAGGGTAAATGGTTTTTTAAGATTTCCTATAAAACCATATGGATTGGATGTCTCATCTGAAATTAACTGCTTATCTGTTTTTAAATAATTTTTACATATGTCCTTCACACTATCAGTTATAGTTTGAGAGACTGGAAACATTTTACCAACCTGAGTTTCATGATTAGTTATCGCTTCTCGTTGCACTAAATTAAGAGTTAAAATTTCACTTCCAGCAGATTTGATAACATTAGTAATAGATGCTACATAAAAAAACATTCCCTTACTATCAAATGTCAATCCTTCATTAGATTCTGAATTACCTGCAATTTTTATTGTAACTTTCTCACCACCTCTTAATGGTAAACCACTGAATAATGATTGAAACTTTCCATCTTTACCCACTACAGTATTTCCTGTATTTGTTATGATAGCTTTTGCAGTTAAATATGGAGAAAATATATTTTCAAAATAAACAAACGAAACTACACCAAGTCTGATATCTACTTCCTTAGTACCATCTGCACTTAGTATAGAAAACTTTTCGTATTCTGATTTATCTTTATTTGCCATTATGTATTAAATATTATTGTTTGAATTTTTTTCATTGTTTCACTATCATTCATACCATCTGTAGCAAAATCTAAATTTAATTTAGAATTTTTACCAGATATTACTCCACCTTGATTAGAAGCTACTTGCACTGGTTTTTCTATTATAGTAATTGTATTATTTTTCTTTCTATTATCTAATTGTACTTTAGTTATTGGTTTTTTAAAAGCAATTATATCATCACCTATATTACTGTAAGCTTTATCTATCGCTGATTTTAATTCAGCATCAACTTTATTCGCTTCTGTTTCTAAACTTTGACTACTTAAATCAAATTTAGTTTCTTTAAGAGCAATTTTTTGTTCTTCAGTATCTTTTTCTGCCTTTGTACCGAATATATTTGATATGTAATTGTTTATCTTAGTTCTTAAACCTTCTGCATTTTCTTTATTTGATTTCTGATCATCCTCCTCTTGATTTTTTACGTCAATAGTATCACCCTTAGATTTTTTCTTAGTTTCATCTAATTTTGCTAATAATGTATCACCCATCACATCCTTTCCATCAACACTCTGAGAGTTATTCAATCCTAATTCTACTTCTTTTAGTTCTTTTGGTTCTACTTCCTGATTTTGATTTCCAGATTCCGTTTCCTTATCGGTGCTCTTTGTATTTTCAGTTTGTGTGGTATTTTCTGGAGGAGTATTTGTATTTTGAGTGTTCAAATCATTTTGGACATCAGTTAAAGAAATAGCATCTTCATTAAAACTTGTAAGTCCAATGTTTTTTGGGTTTGCTGCATCGTTCGCACTTGAAACCAAATCACGTTGCATCATCACTAAACTATTCTCAGTTTTTTCAATTTCCTTCTCAGCATCGTTTTTAGCTTTTAAGAAATCAAAAGTAGGTAAAGCATCAATAGCACCTTGTATTCCTCTTTTCATACTAACCAATATATTAGTTACTCCCTCTACAAAACTAGACAAAACACCTACCAATTGACGAATTCTCGTTATAACTTTACCTATAGCATCAAGAATTTTAGGTAGTCTTGTAACAAACCAACCTATTAAGATAATTCCAAAGAAATCCAGTATTCTCCCTAAAAATCCTTTCGTACTCGTTGCACTTATTGTTCCTCTTTTTTTAACAACACCCGTAACTGATGATGCCTCTAATTCATCTTCTCTCTCTTTACGTCTTACATTTTCTCTTCTTCTACTGAAGAATTCATTATCACTTCTTACTAATCTTTTTTTAAATACATTAGATTCTCTCGTCTTTCTTACTAATTCTGTTGCTGTCTTTTTTGCATTTGTTATACCATTAGTGAAATTTGAAACAGTATCTCTCATTGACTTGATACTGATTGACGATTTTAATAATGAGTTTCTTCTACTTCTTATACTCATACTGCCACCACATTAAATAAAGATTCTGTCAGTGCGATATAATTATTATTTGAATCTTCACTAGGTATTGCAGGTGTGCTATTTGCACTACTTCCTGAACTATTAGCAACTGCACCAGATCCATTGCCGCCCATATTAGTATTCAATGGTATTGTCACGATATTTGCTGATTCATCGAGACTAGATATTTGACCAGCAACGTTCATTTCCTTTTTAGTATTAACTGGAGTTATATTATTACTTAAATCAAACTCTACAGTTTTAAGAGTTTTTTCACCATTCGTATTCGTTGTAGTCGTTGTAGTATCAAGATTTTCATTTGAATTTGTTTGTACGTTGTTATTTTGTACATCGTTAGCACCAGTTATCTCATCTGCTATCTTACCACCTAATAATCTAGTTAGATAAGGAACCGTAATTAAAGTTATGACTCCAGCAACACTAGAAAAAGGTTCGGGGATAACTGTTGCTACAGCAGCAAGACCAAGAAGACCACCAATGACCTCACCACCAGTTCCAGCACCAGCTTGAACATTGGATTGACCTCGTTCCTTTCTGTCCATAAAGTCGAATATACCAAGAATAGTCTCAATCGCTATATCAAGTGGAACTATTAAATCAAATGAACTTCTTAATCCTTGTCTAAATCCTTTGCTCATAAATTTATCATTACCTAAAATTTTATTCATTACAGTTCTATTCTTAGGAATTGGAACGTCATCTGCTGTTTTTGCGATATCCTTACCAATTCCAAGTTTTCTAGCTAAAAATGGTCCTACTATCGGTATACTTATTAAAGCTGAGCCTAATAATCCTAGTAAACCACCACCAGGTAAATTTCTGAAAAAAGTAATTACTTGATTTTTAAAATTTAAGACATTATTTTTTAAATATCTTAATATCGCTTTGATTGGTGTTTTCAAGATTCGATTGAATGTAATTTTAAAGGCAGCTGCACCCAATCTACCAACTAGACCTAAAATCCTACGAATACCTATCGTAAATGTTAATCCTATTCCACCAAGTATTAATAAATCTTTTATTAATTTTGCTTTAAATTCATTCAACGCATCAATATTATCTCCAGAGGCTAACCTAATAAATGTTAATGCCTTATCTGTCAACCATCCTCCTGCAAGTATCATGAAAAAATTACCTAATCTTGACAGTAATCCCTGTGCTTTTCTTGCTATTCTACGAACAGGCATCAAAAGTGCGTTTTGTATTTTTCTCTCTAACTGACTTTCTTTACCCTCTCTAAGAGCCTGCTCTGCTAAAATTCTTTCTCTTTTTCTCTTTTCGTTTTCTCTTTGTCTTTCTAGAGTATCACTTAATACTAAATTATCTTTTATAACATTTAAAGAATTATTAAGTGAACTAACTTGTATACTAACAGTTCTTAAATTTCTTGATAAATTATTTAATGCTAACGAATTTTGCTGTAATAAACTTGTTGTTTGAGGATCTGGTTGTGCTACAGCAGGACGAGCACCAAAAATACTAGAAGATACACTTCTTCTAATACCTCTGATTCCACTTGCTATTGGCGAGACTAATCCCTGTTCCTCATCCATTCTTTTCTTGTTGAGCTTTTAAATTTTCTTCTTCAATGTACTGTTGTAAGAGTGAAATATAAATTTCTCTCTCCCACGGTATCATATTTTCAAGTTCAGTTAAACTATATTTATGATGCTGCATCAAGGAAAAATTCAATTTGTAGTATGACACAAGGTCTTCATGTGCCATACTTATCCGAAAAAATTCTGCAGCCCCTCTAATACAATTTCACTTTCGACCTTGGTGTTTGGATTGGTTACTTTGACTGTATGAGATAATTTTGGCATTGTTTCAAAGAATTTTTCAACTTCTTTGAATTGTGATGAATTTAATTGATCAACAAATTCAGTCAATTCTTTTTTTGTACACTCCTGATGAGACCAAGACTCTTCATCTGAGTAAACTTGATCTATACATGATGCAATCAAATCAAATGTATCATCTACATTCATATTTGAATCAAAATTAAAATTACTCTTAATAAATTCATCCAAAGATGGATACTTCATTCTTAATGTATAAATGTCATCGAGTTTGATGTCAGTCGAATGTGCATCATCAGTTTTAACTTTAATAGTATCAATGTTGATAGACATTGGAACTTGTGTTTTCTTGTCATCAGGGCAAGTAACCATAACTTCAATTTGTTCACCCACAGACTTTCCACGAATGTTTAGAAACAAATATTCAATATCAAAGGTGGAAAGTCTTTCAACTTTAATACCTTTAGATAGGATACATTTTGATATGACATCCTTAACTGCTCTTGCAATCTGTTTAGAATCTTGAGATTCCATTGCTAAAATAAGAATCTTTTCTTCCTTAACTAAGAATGGTCTGTATTTAATTTTTCTGTTTGACGAAGGTAACACTAACTCGTAAGTCGGTGTTGAAATGGTTGGTAAAGGCATGATATTCTAAGCACTTCAGTAAAATTATTTATAGTGGTTTCTGAAACCTATTATCTCTGATACTGAGATACTACTTGTTGTGTAAGAAAGTCTGTTGCTTGACCTTGAGAGTTATCTCTATCTGTAATATTAATATTATTACCAAATCTTTGTGCTAATGTGCCATCATTTAACAGTGCTAAACTGTTTTGTGTTATAATTTGATTTAAAAATGTATCGTCATTATAACTGTACGCTCCAGTGCCAGAAGAACCAGATCCACTCTTATTATTTAAATCTAAACCAAGTGCTCTTGCAAGTGAAGATGATTCACCACAAATATAACGATCATAACTGAATGATGCTGTTGCCTTTAAAACTGTAGAACTTTGATAAGAAACTTTTGTTGAGTTGAGTGATAATGGGAATAAACCAACAAATCTATACTCTAGAAATTGGAAATGATTTTTTTCAAATTTTACAATTCTAGTATCATTTGACTTATAATCGTCAGGATACTGCATTCTAAAGTAATATGCGTCTCCTGATGGATTTTTTGGAGAGGCACCAGAAATATATTCCATCCAGTGTTCTAAGAATCGAAGTGACTTATATTCATTATCTACATAAAATTCAAAATTTATTTGAGTAAAGTTGCGAGTATGTGCAAATCTTTCAACAACCCCTTGATAATCACCAGCAGTATTTTTAGTAGCCATCGCACTACCAGGTAAAACTGCATCATAACATAACAGACCTACATCCTCCGCTATAAATCGATCATTAACTCCTTTTCTCCTTAAATGAGTCTTTAAATCACTTGGAGGTAATGCAAATTTTACAAGGTATTTTGATGTCTGAGCTACATTCTGTAACTTAGGCATTATATCTGATATTCTACTCGGTCTTGGTGCTGGCACTCTAAATACTTAATATATCATACCTATTTAGATGTCTTACAAGGGAAAATATTATCCTTCGTTTCCTAGAAAGTATAAAGGTGATCCTACTAATATAATTTACAGATCACTCTGGGAGAGAAAGTTCATGGTTTACTGTGATAAGAATCAGAATATTTTAGAGTGGGCAAGTGAAGAGATAGCAATACCTTATCGTTCTCCAATTGATAATCGAGTACATAGATATTTCCCAGATTTTTATATGAAAGTGAAAGAAACAAATGGTAAAATTAAAAATTATGTGATTGAAGTTAAACCAGCAAAACAAACCAAACCACCAGCAAAACCAAAAAGACAAACAAAAGGATATATTCGGGAAGCATACGAGTATGCTAGAAATCAAGCAAAATGGAAAATGGCAAAAGAGTATTGTGCTGACCGTCAATGGGAGTTCAAAGTAGTGACTGAAAAAGAATTAGGAATATGAGTAGAATAGACCCAATAATGAAAAATCTCATTGGCACTGAGAGTGCTGATGATTTAGCACAAGAAATACTTGGTGTATTAACTGAAGGTAGTAATGTCCCTGAATCTGGAAACTATTATGTATTTGTATATAAACCAAAAACACCTGGCATAGCTTATGATGAACATCCACTCGTAGCTGTGACTGACGTTTTTCAATGGGGTTTTCGTGGATTAAATTATCATTGGGGTGAAATGAGACAATATACATTCCCAGAAGTAGTAGGTGGATTATATAAAGTAGATGAAATGGAACTAAGAGATTTAAGAACTCTACCTTTTGTCAAAATTCGACTAAATAGTTAAAAAATTTATATTTCATGGGACAAGGTTCATACTCAAAAACGTTTACTAAAGATTTTAATGCAGCAATATCAAGTGGTATGTCTCGTGGTGATGCTTTAAAATTTGCATCATCAATGGTAAATAATACTGGTAGATCCGATGTATTTCAGGTTAGTAGAGGTGACGGTTCAAGTAATCAAGTTTTATCATATCCAATAAAGAGAAACAATAATGAAAAAACTGGTGATACATTAATGATAAAATGTATTCAGTATCGCCCACCTAAAAATGGGTCAGGTCTTACCATGAAAATAGATAATGTATTCAACACTGATGGTTCAACTATTACTAAGGATCAAGTAGCAGCATTAAAAAAAGCCAATCCTAATGATCCAAATGCAGGAAAACCCAAATTTACTCATAATTTTGAGGACACAAATACAAGACTTAAAAGTAATCAAATAATAAAGTACTACGTTGAACTACCAGCACCACAAGAAATTAATGACTCCAATTCAGTTACTTGGGGTGATGATAAATTAAATGCTCTTCAACTCGCTGGTTTGACGTTAGCACAAGACGCTATAGCTGGTGGTAGTGAAAACGCAGTTGAGATGGCTCAGTCAGCGATGGCTATCTTGCAAAGAGGTATTAATATACCTGGTTTAACTCAAGATACTCAAAATGCAATTAAAGCTTCGATATCTGGTGCTGCCATTAATGCTTTAGGTGCAAACGTTAGTGCTGGAAGTATTCTATCAAGATCAACTGGTCAAATTCTTAATTCTAATTTAGAATTACTTTTTCAAGGTGTCAACCTTAGAACTTTCCCATTCACATTTACATTTTCTCCTAGAAATAGTAAAGAGGCAGATGTAGTAAAAGCAATTATAAAATCACTGAAAGCATCAATGTCACCTAAAGCAGGAGATTACAATGGTTCTGCTCAAGGTATATTTTTAAAATCACCAGATTTATTTCAACTTAAGTATCTACATGATGGTGAAGATCACCCCTTCTTAAATACATTCAAGTTATGTGCCTTAACTGGTATGCAAGTAAATTACACGAATGCAGGAACATATGCTTCTTATGGTGATGGAACACCAGTCAATATTCGTATGAACTTAAACTTCAAAGAAATTAATCCAATATACCATGAGGATTACTCTTCTGATGAAGCAGGTTCAGGAGTAGGTTTCTAATGGGATATTTTAGAGAATTACCAAATATATTATATCAATCACCATTACTTCATAAAAATTCTTCAACAGATTATATTGGTATTAAGAACTTGTTTCGCAGAGCAAAACTTTACGATTACTTGAGTGAAAATGTTTCAATATTTAATAAATTTGTAATAGGTGATGGTGATAGACCTGATACAATAGCAGAATCTTTATATAATGACTCTTCTTTAGATTATGTTGTTGTTCTTGTTGCTGGAATCACGAATATAAATCACGAATGGCCACTTCAAGATTTTCAAGTTTATGATTATGCATTACAAAAATATGGCACTGAAAGTAAAATGTTTGAAAATCATCATTATGAAACATTTGAAATAAAAGATGATAAAGGAAGACAAATATTACCACCAGATTTAATTGTTGATAAAGATTTTAAAATGGATGGAAGTGCATTAAGATTTAATTCAACTTACACACTTATTTCAGAAGCAGGTAATACTCAATTAGATGATAAAAATGAATACACGGTATCAACAGATAATATTGCTCGTGCAGTAAGTAACTTTGAACATGAAATTTCTGAAAATGAAAAGAAAAGAGAGATAAATGTTTTAAGGAATGGATATCTTAGTATTTTTATTAACGATTTAAGAGATGTGGTTAAGTATGACAAAAGTTCTGGGTATATAACAAATAATTTAGCTAAGACAGAAAATACAAATATTATTTCATAAAAAAAGGGGTCAATGACCCCTACTTAAATATTAAGTTAATCCAAGCTGCTATTACTAATAGAGTAAGGCAGAGTTGATTATATTTCATTACTCCTCTGCAAGTTTAGCAAAGTAGGACAACGCATCATCCTCTTCTTCTGCAACAGCAGGAGTAGGTTTTGAAACAGCAGCAGTTACTAACTCTTCTGCTTCTCCACGATCAATGTCCTCTTCCTCGAACTGTGGTGCAGCGGACTTCTTATTTCCAAGAACATAATCTAAACGAGTTTTCAACTCATCATAGGTTTTGAACTGGTCTGGTGCGACAATCTCAGAAAGAGAAAATTGTTTTTTCCAGAGTGATTCCATTGCATCATCATCATTAAGTAAAGGACTTGGTGCTGCAAATTCAGAACTATCATAGTTTCTGTATCCTGCAACGTTCTTTGCCTTTAACTTGAAGTTAGCACCTTGCCAGAAATCGAATGGATCAATTGCTTCCTCATCTTCAAACTCAGGTTGCATTGCTGCAGTAAGTTTGTCAAAGATTTTCTTTCCATACTTGTATAGAAATACTTTACCTTCGTTCTCAGGATTAGCAGGGTCTTTTACAACATAGATGTTAGAAATGTAAGTCAACTTACGCTTCTGTTTTCTTGCTGTTTCTTTTCCAGCATCAGTTCCGTTGTTCCAGAGTAATGAATTATACTCGGAAACTGGGTCTTTCTGTCCAAGTGTAGTGAGTGAGTTCTCAATGAACCATCCACCAGGACCTTGGAATGCGTGTGAATATAGTTTTACAAATGGTAAATCTTCACCTTCGGGTGCAGGTAGAAATCTGATAACAGCATAACCGTTACCTCCTTTGTCTACATCTAACTTCCAGATACGGTCATCAGCGTTACCGCCCGTGTTGTTCATCTTCTCGACTTCTTTTACTAACTTTGCAGTTAGAGAGCCAAGTTTAGATTGTTTTTTTAGGTCTTTAAAAGACATTTGGATACCTCGGATAAATTGGATATTTTAGATAATTGGATTATAACAGATTAATAATCAATTGTCAATAGACTTCTTAAGAG
>VTLG01006141.1_pt1 | contig 21816 bp, 28 predicted proteins | sample 4694571 | NCBI WGS metagenome assembly VTLG01 (sample SAMN12604809, study PRJNA352737) | marine metagenome | biome: ENVO:00000447; feature: ENVO:00000209|ENVO:00000569|ENVO:01000036; material: ENVO:00002151; isolation source: viral sequences binned using virsorter ... | reverse complement strand
TTCTATCTGTTGATTATCATACTGCGTATCACGTTATGGGTACTAAGTGGAATGATGCTGCTGACAACCCAACTAATGCAAACTTAGCAACAGCTAACAAGTGGGCTATCACATACGATGCTGACTTAATTCCATTAGTTCAGTTAACAGTTAACTCTCCTCTAGACACTTCAACTTATTAATTTTAATATTAATTTGTGGTCATCAAGCCTCATCAATTATTGGTGGGGCTTTTTCTTTACGCTACAATAAAACTAAATTACTTTATTAAACGTGGCAGCTACTATAACAGCAACATTATCAAGTGCTACTGCAAATAGCTATGTCACATTGGCAGAAGCTAATACATATTTTGAAACTGTACCAGATTCAAGTACTTGGACTAATAAAACTGATGATCAAAAGAATAGAGCACTAATAGCTGCTACAAGATGGATTGATACTTTGGTTTATTATGGGGATAGATGTAATAACGGACAGGCACTTAAATTTCCTAGAAATAACTATAAAGTTGATGATGTTGAATTAGCTTGTACAACTATTCCAAACAATATTAAATATGCACAATACGAATTAGCTAGGGCTTTAGCAAATGATACTGATGCAATTACAGGAACAACAGGTAAAGATGGTAATTTTGAAGAAGTTAAATTAGGAGATATTCAAGTTAAATATAATACTGATAGTCAGGGTACTGGCTCTATAAATAATATTATGGATGTATATCCTTGGTTACAAAGTTATCTTGGAGCGTATATGCTAGGTGGAGCAGGTGCTTATCAGATGAGAGTAGTTAGAGGATAATGGCAGGACAACTTGATTCATTATTGAAAAATGTAGCTAAACAAGTAGTAGCTGATCTTGGTGCTTCCTTAGATTCAACTATTGTCTATACAAAAAAAGGAGTTTCAAGTTATAACGTAGAAACAGGACAAAATATTACTGTAGATACAACGTATTCAGATTTAAAAGTTCCTGTTGAGTTTGTTCAATCTACAGAAGATGATGGTAGGGAAAGAAGAGAGGCAAAGATATATATTACACCTGATTTGATTGGTGATAATCAACCTAGTTTTGAAGATGAAGTTACATTAACTTATGCTGGATCTACAAGAGTAGGACAGATAGTTAATATAGATACAAGGCAAGGTGGACAGACTTATCTGTTTACATTATTGGTGAGATTCTAATGGCTAAAAGTAAAGGTATTGAAAATATAGAAAGAGATCTAATCGGTAATCTTGAAAGTGATTTAAATCAATTGGTTCGAGCTATATTAGTTGATTTATCAAAAGAAAGGTATAGTCCAGTAGATACAGGTTTTTTTGCTTCGAGTTGGACAGCTGGTACTCAAAGACCTAGACCTGATGAACCCAGAGAAACAGTTGCACCTTGGAGCAATATTAAACCAACAAGAAGAGGTCAAAGATCCCCTCAAGCAGTAATTGAACCTAGATTTATAGATAAAATAAATTATAATTTTAAACCATTTTCAAAAGTATTTATTGGTAATAGATCACAATATGCTGCTAGAGCTTTAGCTTCAGAAAGAAGTAAAGTACCACAATATGTTCAAGGTCAACTTGCAGAATTAATTAAAAGAACTTTTACAGAAAAGAAACCAAAAATTGCAGTTGGTATGTCTTCATTAAAAGGAGGTCAAGGTGGTATTGGTCAATTTGCAGATCCTAAGAAAGCATTTGTTGATTACACTGATCTATGACTTTAGTTAACACACGAGCAGCTTTTGAAAAAGCAGTTACAGATGCAGTTGCAGATGTTGATCCAACTGTAGAAATGATTTATGACAATATGGTTTATAAAACTCCTGGTAAGACTAAAAAATATATTGTTATGTCAATAGATTTTGCACAATCAACATTACAAACACAAGGTGGAGCTTCTGATTTTTATTCTGGTGTAATTCAATGTAATATTTATGTGCCAAGAGGTAAAGGTAGTGCATCTTTAGCTTCTTTAGGTGAAGCTGTTATAGATGGACTTACTTCTGTTAATGCTCCGACTTATACAGATACTTTTAGTTGTGATCCTAGAGTGCTTGATATTGTCGGCCCTGCTCCTATCGAATTAGATGACTCTTCACACTTTCTTGGTTTAATATCTTGCCAATTTACCGCTAACGCTTAGTATACTAAAGTAAGTATACTAATTTTATGACTAGAGCAGTTGATCTTTTAAAGAACAAGTTTGGAGTTTCTCAACTTTATAAGCATGATGTAAAACAAGATGATGAGATTATTCTCAGTATTTATTGGCATCCTTTAACTATTGCTGAAAGAGAAGGCATTATGAAAAAAAGTAGTTCTGATGATATGAACGATTATGCTTTGCAAATGATGATAGATAAAGCTTTGGATAAAGATGGCACAAGACTTTTTCAAGATGGAGATAAAGCTTCACTGAGAAGAGAGATTCAATCATCTGTGCTTGAAGAAATACAATTAGCAATGGTTAATGCTGGTGCTGATAAGGAGGTAAAAGAGGCTAAAGCCGATTTAAAAAGCAAATAATGATTGGAAATTTTTATTTTCTTTAGCAAAACAATTACATAAAACTGTTGCTGAGTTATGTCAGACTCTTACTATTGAAGAGATGATAGGTTGGGCTGCTTTTGCAGAACTTGAAAGTGAAGAATATGAAAAACAAAAAGAACAAGCACAACGATCTAGTGCTTTACGAGGCAAAAGAAGGTAATATAGAGAAAATGTTTTAATTTTTATAGCAAGTGGCTAATTATAATGTTGATATTGCTGTTGCTTTAAAAGGTGCTCAAAAATTAACTGCGTTTAATAAAGATGTTAAAACTACAAAATTACAAGTAGATGGTTTAAATAAAACTCTAAAAAATATTGCCAAAGATCAGCAACTGTTTATAAGAAGTTTTGAAAACTTAAATAAAGTATTAGGAGATGCAAAAGCAAGTTTTAACGCTGTTGCATCAGGCACTAATATGCAGAAAAAAGCTGCAAGAGAGTTAGTAGCAGCAGAAAGAGAATTAAATAGAGAATATCAACAGAGAGAAAGACTTTTACAAAGTATAAGAAGTAATCAATCAGGTTTTGCTCAATTCAGTAGAAGTGCGTCACAAGTATCAAGTCCTACTGTTTTTGATAGTGCTACACAAAAATCTATAGATAGAAATAGAAGAAATCAAAATCGAATAGCTGGAAGAACTCCTGTACCCTTTGGCCCTCAACCATTTATTGGTCCAATGCCAATGCAAGGTCCTATGCCAATGCAAGGCCCAATGGCAGGTCCTAATCAAATGCTTGGTCCTGGAAATTTTAAAGGTAGAATTTTAGCAAATTTATCACAATCAAGAATAGAAAGAGAAATTGCTGCTGCTGGATCTAATCGTGCAAAATTAGGTGGTGGTTTTAAGGAATTTAATAAAAACGCTAAAAAAATACAAGCTGACACAAAGAAAATAAGTACAATAGTTGCTCAAAATCAAGCACAAGGAATCCAAGCATTTGGAAATCAAGCTTATTCTCAACCTATTGGCCCTGTAAGACCTGGGCCTTTAGGTCGTTTAGGTATTGGTACAGGTGCAAATCCTAGAGGAATGTTTGCTAGTTCAAGAGGTAGAGCAGGAAGAATTTCTGGTGGATTAAGTAATGCTCTTATTGGTGGTGGTTTTCCTTTGTTATTTGGTCAGGGTGCTTTAGGTGCTGCTGGTGGTGGTATTGGTGGTGCAATTGGTGGAGCATTAGGAGGGCCGTTTGGATTTGGTTTGTCTATAGCTGGTACTGCGATTGCTACAAGAATTGCAGAAGGACAAGAGTTTGAAAAACAGATTGATAAAATAAATCAATCAATATTAGCCACAGGTAGTTCAGCAACATTTACATCTGAAGATATTAAAAAATTAGGTAAAACTTTAGGAATGACAAAACAAGAAGCATTGCAAGCTGCACAAAGTTTTAAAGCTTTTGATGCTGCGATGAGGACTTCTTTATTAGTTACATTTGGAGATGAAGCTACATTCAATTTAATTAAAGGATTAAAAACTAATGTTCAATTAATTAATGATATTCAAGAAGCTGAAGAAATTATTGGTAGAGAACGTGCAGATCAGTTGCTGATGATGTTAAGAACTGAAGGTAGTTTAAAAGTTCAGAAAAGATTGCAAGATGAGATTATAAAAGTAAGAGAAAATGAAAGAATAGGAAATAAAAATCAAGTGAATGCTTTTGATCGTTTTATGGGTTTCGGCAGAACTTTAGGTAATAAATATTTAAATCTTTTTGGACAAGGACCTGGTGCTGGTAATGCTCAAGTAACAGGAGAAGATATTAGAGATATTAGAATTGATAAAATTTTAGGAGAAAATTTAGAAGAAAAAACTGCTGCTGTTAATCAGTTAGGAGTTGAATTTGAACGTGCGATGGGATTGAGATTGACTAATAATATAGCTGCTGTTAGAGATGAATTGGAAATGTTAATGGACCCAATAAATCAGTTAACAACACTAGCAGATACTCTTGGAAATGCTTTTGGAGAATCATTTAAAGGAATAATTACAGGTTCAATGACAGCACAAGAAGCTTTAAGAAATTTATTCCAACGAACAGCAGATCATTTTGCAGATATGGCTGCCAAGATGATTGCAAAACAGATACAGATGCAAATTTTAGGAATTGCAATGAATTTTGTTGGACATAATTTTGGAGATAATCCTTATGGAGTTAAAGAAGGACAAAGTTTATATGACATAAAAACTCCAAGTCGATTTACTGATATGACAGTTGGAGAAAGAGCTAATGGTGGTCCAGTAACAGGTGGACGTAGTTATTTAGTAGGAGAACGTGGACCAGAATTATTTACTCCTGGTAGATCAGGAATGATTACATCAAATGAAAACCTTGGTTCTACAAATATCGTAGTAAACGTAGACGCATCTGGTTCGTCTGTTGAGGGTGATGCTCAAGGTCAGCAATTTGGCGAGGTTCTTGCTTTAGCAATACAATCAGAAATAGTAAAACAAAAAAGATCAGGAGGTTTATTAGCATAATGGCTACATTTCCTTCAATAAATCCTACATATGGTGTTCAAAAGAGATCTGCACCTAAAACTATTGAAGTTCAATTTGGGGACGGGTATATTTCAAGAGCAAATTTTGGGTTAAATCAAAATCCTAAAATATACCAACTTACTTTTGAGGTATCAGAGTCAGATAATTTTAATAGCACAGGAATTTCAAGTGCAGATACCATAGAAAATTTTCTTGATGCCCGTGCAGAGGATAGTGCTAGTTTTACTTTTACACCTCCTGGAGAAAGCTCTTCATCTCAATTTGTTTGTAAACAATGGACTAAATCTATACCCTTTTTAAACAGGGCTAGAATACAGGTAACATTTGAGGAGGTTTTTCAACCATGACGATTCCAGTTGAACAATTACAAAACCTTGATGGTTTTACAATTATTGAGTTGTTTCAAATAAATTTAGTTCCTAATATTCACTTCAACACATTCCAAAATTTTATAGGCGGTCCACACACTACTATTTACAGATTTCATAACGGAACTAATGAAATCAATACAGAAATTGTATGGGATGGCGATATTTATACGCCTGTAGCTTGTAAGGCTGAAGGATTTGAAATTGGTAATAATACAACAATGGCTAGACCTACCTTAACTTTTGCTAATGTTGGCGGGGCAATTTCAACAATATTAGAAATTGTAAACAATAATATAAAAGCTCAGTTTGGAAATACTTCTGTTAATGATTTACAAAGAGCCGAAGTCGTAAGAATAAGAACATTAGCTGAGTTTTTAGATAATGCTAATTTTACAGGTAATAATCCATATGGGACACCAGATCCAACAAAAGAATTAGAAAGACAGGAATTTTTAATAAATAAAAAAATAGTCGAAAATAATCAGATATGTAGTTTTGAGCTTGTTAACACAATAGATATTGAAGATTTACAGTTACCACGTTTACAAATTACAAAGGATAGATTTCCTGCTGTTGGGAGTTTTGTATTTCAATGATGTGGAAACAAGAAGCAAAAAAACATTTTCAGGAGTGTAAACCAGCAGAGGGTTGTGGTTTGTTAGCTGAAAAAGATGGCAAAGAATTTTTTTGGCCTTGTAAAAATCTTGTTTCTCATATTAATGAAGAGATTACTTTTGCAATAGACCCTTTAGATTACGCTGCCTGTGAAGATAGTGGTGCCGAAGTGTTGGCAGTGCTTCATTCTCATGTAGAAGGCAGTGCAGAACCTTCAGAGGCCGATAAAAAGAACTGCAAGGCATACATGATAGATTGGTATATTTATTCTGTACAGGATGATAATTGGCAATATATGGAGACAGTATCATGTTAAAAAAAATTAAATTATATGGTCCATTAAGAAAATTATGTGGTGTTAAAGAATTTACAGCAGATGTTTCAAATGTTGATCAAGTTTTAAGTTATATAAAAATAAATTATCCAAATACAAAGCAACATTTTACTGAATGTTTTTACAGTGTACAAATAAATGATATAGATATTACTTATAAAAATTTAGTTATACAGGGCGAGGGTGACATAAAGGTTATACCTTTTATAAGTGGCAATTTTGATCCGTTTGGTATATTTTTTACGACATTAATTGGTGGTTTTATTAATACTGGAGTAACTAGTTTGACTGCATTTTTAACTGCATTAGCTGTAACAGGAGTTGCTTTTATTGCTGATTTACTTACACCTGCACCTCCAGAACAAAAAACAGATCCACAGATTGAATCTTTTATTAGCAATCAAACTGCAAATACTACAAAAGCTGGTGGTGCGGCTCCACTGGTTTTTGGAGAGGCTTTAGTAGGTTCTGTTGTAATCAGTGCTGGTGCTGATACAGTAAGGATAACTGATAACTCTCCTTAATATGGTAAGAGAAATAAGTAATAAGGATTTTGTATTATCCGAAAATCTACCAACTAATGCTTTAAAGGCTGAACAATTTGTTACTCTTCTAGATTTAGTGTCTGACGGTGCAGAGATTGAGGGTTTTGCAACACCTTCTAGAAATAGTATTCCCATACCGACAAGTATGTTAAGACCCGCAACACCACAAAGCCCAGAATTTACCAGTGACGCAGAAAGGACGTATATATCATTAGCACAAAGAGACATCTTTTTAGATGGACGTGCGATAAGAACACTAGGCGGTGTTGAAAATATAAAAAAAACAGCACTAGCTATAAGGGTAGGCCAAGCCGGTCAAGACCTTATGGCTGGTATTAATGAATTTAGAATTGCAGGTAATTTAAATCCAGCAATTGTTAGAAACAACCGAAATCCAGAAGGAAATGCAGTTAGTGGTACTGTAGATCCTGGAACTAATATAAACAACACCCCAAGAGCTGTAATTGTCACATTAAATTGGGCTTCTTTAAGGCAAATAAGTCCTGATGATGGTAGTTCTCAAGAATTAGGAGTAAATTTTGGTGCATTTAGAGGAGTAAACCCTGTTTTAATACAAATTAGATTAATAAGTAATGCTGGTAATCTTATCTCCAATAGTAGGTTTCCAGTTAATGGATTTTCAGTTGGACCATACAGTGCAGATTACAGAATAGATATTCCTTTTGGTTATTGGGGTTCGGCAAACGCAAGAAGTGTTCATTATCCTATAACAGTACAGGTAGTGAGAGAAGATCTTGAGTTTAGAGCCGATCCTGCAATTGGGAAAAATCCACATTCTGATAGTGGAAGAAATCTTCTTGAAGAAGGTCAAAGAAGATTTACTGAATTTTCTTTTGCAGGATTACAAGGTGTAATACCTCAAGTACCAACACTTACTGAATTTAAAAATACAGCATATATCGGATTAAGATATTCAGCGGAGCAGTTCCCTAATATCCCACAAAGAAAATATTTGATAAGGGGTATTAAAGTAAAAATTCCAACTGGAGTAACTGTCGATATTCCTAATGCTGGTCGAATAGAGTACCCAGCTAATTATACATTTACCGAATTAACAACAATTAAACATTGGACATCTGATCCTGTTTGGATTTTATATGGACTTTTAACAGAGAGTTATGGGTTAGGTTTAAGTGAAGCAAAGATTGATAAAGCATCATTTTATGCAGCAAGTACTTATTGCTCTGGTTTAATAGCTGGCAAACCAAGATATTCTTTTAATGGAGTAATAAAAACAAGAAAGGCAGCACTAGATGTGATAAAAGATGTATGCGGGATGATGAGAGCAAGTTTATATTACAGAAATGGATCTTTAAAAATTGGTATTGATAGACCAGAAACTACTGTTTCATATTTATTTACTAATGCAAATGTTGTTGATGGGGTTTTTAGTTACTCTGGAGTAGATAAAGATAAAAAGTATTCACAAGTAAATGTTTCTTATTTTAATAATACTATTCAAGAAAACGATCAAATTTCTGTAAGAGAAGAAAGTAATTTTCAAAGATTTGGTTTAAATCAAATAAATGTTCAATCTTTATTTACAACGGACAGAGATCAAGCAGTAAGATTTGGCAGATCGATTGTTTACAGTTCAAATTTTGAAACAGAATTAGTAACTTTTGACTGCGGGATTGAGGCTGCCTGTATATTAGAACCTTTTATGGTTATAAAAATTGCAGATAGATCAAAAGAAACTATTAGAACATCAGGTCGTATAAAGTCAGTAAGCACATCAGGTAATACTACAACTATAGTTGTTGATGATAGTACTGAGACTTCTTTAGGTGTTGCTGGCGATAGTTTTTCAATTATTAGAAAAGATGGATCTGTACAGGAAAGTGTTATACAAACTGTAAATGGATCGACTATTACAGTATCACCATCTATTAGCACTAATTCTGCGACTGATCCTATAGCTGGCACAATCTTTGCTATTAAAACAGGTAATGTTCAACATAAAAAATATAGAATAACAAACATAAAACAAAAAAATAATTTTGTTTTTAATATCACAGCCTTAAATTATGATGATAATAAATATGCTTATATAGATAATTTTGGATCAACTTTTTTTGGATTAGGAAGCGAACCTACTACTTTACTTGAAGGATTACCAGCACCAGAAATTCATGAATTAAAAGAAGAGCTTGTGGTTGTTAATAATAGAGCACAAAGTAATATTGTATTGAATTTTGCTCATGTTGATGGTGCTAGAGTCTATCAGGTTGCATATGAATTTAATGGCGGTGATCCTGTTGTTACAAATGTATCAGACAATCATTTTAAAATTATGAATAACAAAGCAGGTAGTTATAAATTTACTTTAAAAACAATAGCAACGTCATTTTTTACAAGTACTAATGGATCTGAAAAAACTATAGAGGCTCTAGGTTTATCAATACCACCAGCGGCTGTTTCAAATTTGCGATCTGAAGAAAGTGGCAATAACTTAATTTTAAAGTTTGATCGTGCTACTGATAAAGATGTATTGTTTGGAGGAAAAGTAAGAATCAAATATGCTTTAGTGTCCGATGGTACTGCTATTGAACAAAATGCAAATATTCTTCTTGAGGTAGATGGTAATACAGATCAAGTTACAATTAATGACTATCAAAGTGGGGAATATTTTGTCAAGTTTATAGATGTTGCTGGAAATGAGTCGCCAAGCGTAACTTCTGTTGTTGTTAATAGAACTATTACATCTGAGAATTTACTAGCTGCTCAGATTAGAGAAAATACTAATAATTTTCAAGGTACAAAAACAAATGTAGTTTATGATTCATCTATAAGTGGTTTAAGACTTACAAGTGGAACAACCATTGATTCGCTAACAGATTTTAATACTTTAGCTTTAGCAGATGGAACAACTTTCTCTAATATTGATGATGTTGTTTCTGGTATAACTTCATCAGGCAACTATGTATTTCAAAATGATATTGATTTAGGTGCGACATTTAGATTACATATAGAGCCACATTTTAAAAAATCTGGCTTTAATACTAATAGTTTATTTGATTCTTTTACAGATAACATTGATACTTGGCCTGATATTTTTACATCTAGTGCAGTAGTATTTGACAAATCTGCGGAACTTACTTTTCAAGTAGCAAAAAGTACGACAGCAACTGCAAGTACAAGTTTTGAAACATTTACAAATACAGATATAATTGCAAGAACTTTATCATTTAAGGTTTTAGTAAATAATGATAGCGGTTATGAAAATGTAGATATAGAAGAATTAGGTGTTAATTTATTTTTTAGACCAAGAACTGAAAGAAGTATTGATAACAGCAGTGCAACAGATGGGGTTTTAACAAGTTCTGGAAGTGGTGCAACTACAGTAAATTTCAACAAAAAGTTTTTTATGGGAACAAGTGCTGTTGGTGGAAGCACAACAAAATTTAAACCAGTAATTGGTATCAATATAAATAATATGCAATCTGGTGATTTCTTTACTATTGATAGTGTCTCCTCAAGTAATTTTGTTGTAAGTATAAAAAATGGCTCAAGCTTTGTAGCTAGACAATTTACATATAATGCTTTCGGATATGGAGAAGGGTAGTATAATAGGAAAAACATAAAGAAAAATGGCAAAACCAGATGATTTTGTAGTTGATAATGCTTCGGGTTCAGCGGTTAGAACTGATCTAAATAATATTTTTGATGCAATAAGTATTAACAATGGATTTGGTTCCGTACCTACCCAGAAGTACAAATATATGTGGTACGCAGATACAGGAACACAAAAGATGTCGTTTTATAAAGCTAATGCGACAGATAAATTAGATTTTATAAGCCTTACTGATGGTAGTTTTTTCGGCCCCAATGGTACTGCTGCAAACCCTTCTTATACATTTACTAACTCGACAAGCACTGGTTTGTTCAGGGCAGCTTCTAATGAAGTAGGTGTATCTTGTAATGCTTTCAATATTGCAAAATTTACGGCAGATGACTTTAATGTTTTTGGTGATTTAAAAGTTGCACACCCAGCTGGATCAGATACAAAACTAGATATATCAGCACAAGGCTCATCTGATGATGCTGATCTAAATCTTATTGCTGACTCAACACATACCAATTATGGATTAAGAATGAAGAGATTTGATGGTGCTAATGGCGAATCACGTTTAAATCATAGAGGAACAGGCATTTGGTCGTTTATTTCAGATGAAGCTGCTGATATACAATTTAGAACAGATGCTACTCATAGATGGGCAATTAGAGCAAATGGAGCTTTAGAATGGCTAGGACATAACTATACCCTTACTCCAACTGGAAGTGCCAACTCATTCACTGGGTCAATATTAGCGAGAGGAATTGTAAGCAGAAAAGGTACACAGCCCGGTGCTGCTATTGCTAACCCATATAATTTTTACTGGACTGGCACAGTTTTACAATGTTGGGTTGATGCTGTTAATACAGGAAATGTAAGTGGTCCGAGTTCAGACTATAGAATTAAACAAAATATTGCCTTACAGACTGAATCTGGAATTGATAAAGTTAAACAATTAAAGCCTGTTACCTATCAATATAAAGACTATAGCGTTTTTAAAGGTGATGGAGTTGATAGAGAGGGTTTTATAGCTCATGAAGTACAAGAAGTTATTCCAAGTGCTGTAAATGGTGCAAAAGATGGTGAAGAAATACAATCACTTAATATGGACGCAATGGTTTCTGTTTTAACAAAAGCATTGCAAGAAGCGGTTGCTAAGATAGAGACATTAGAGGCAAAAGTTGCTGCACTTGAGGCTGGTTAATGGCAATTCAACCTGGAACGTATAATTTTACAGTTCAGAGGAGATCAGATCATACGATTCCTTTGTTATTTAAAGACGGCAATAATAATGCAATAAATTTAACAGGATTCACTGTGGTAGCACAGGTTTGGGAAGAAACACGAACCACAAAATATGCTGATTTTAGTGTTACTTATACTGATAGAACAGCAGGATCAGTGAGTATATCATTAACAGATGTCCAGACTGCTACTTTCACACCAGAAGTTTTAAAATATGATGTTTTGATAGTAGATGGATCGGGCAACAAAGAATATTATTTAGAAGGTACTATATTTGTAAGTGAAGGTTATACATCAACATGACTTCTGTAAATGTTACAACTCAAAAGAATACGGTTACAGTCAATGGAGAGACTTCTGTTGTTACCGTAACTGTAGCTGGACCACAGGGAGCTTCGGGACCACAGGGCCCATCTGTTTCTGATGGTGATAAAGGTGCTATTACAGTAAGTAATAGTGGAACTACTTTTGCTGTCAATGATGATGTTATAACCACTTCAAAAATAGCTGATGATGCAGTAACGGCAGATAAACTTGCTAATTCTATAAATACAGAGATAGCTGCTAATACTGCAAAAGTTAGTAATGCTACTCATACAGGTGATGTTACAGGTTCTACTGCTTTAACTATTGCTGATGATGCAGTAACTTATGCCAAGATACAGAACGTATCAGCTACAGATAGGGTATTAGGTAGAGATTCAAGTGGTGCGGGAGTAGTTGAAGAAATAACACCTGCTAATTTACGCACCATGATAAACGTGGAAGATGGTGCAACAGGAGATCAGACAGCAGCAGAAATAAGAACTTTAGTTGAATCAGCTTCAGATAGTAATGTATTCACTGACGCAGACCACACAAAATTAAATGGTGTAGAAACTAATGCTACGGCAGACCAGACAGATGCAGAAATTAAAACTGCTTACGAAAATAATAGTAATACAAATGCTTACACAGACGCAGAAAAATCAAAACTTGCAGCAATAGAGGCTAGTGCAGATGTTACTGATGCAACTAATGTAGATGCTGCTGGTGCGGTAATGAATAGCGATAATACAACTGCTGCAATGAGTTTTGTAGTTGATGAAGATAATATGTCATCAGATAGTGCAACTAAAGTACCTACACAGCAGTCAGTTAAAGCATATGTTGATGCTGAAGTTGCTGGTGTTGTTGATTCTGCTCCTTCTGCACTTAACACCTTAAATGAACTTGCTGCTGCACTTGGAGATGATGCAAACTTTTCAACCACTGTTACTAATTCAATAGGAACAAAACTACCTTTAGCTGGCGGTACGATGACAGGCAACATTGTTATGTCTGGATCGCAAACTGTTGATGGAAGAGATGTTTCTGCTGATGGAGCAAAATTAGATGGTATAGAGAGTGGAGCTACCGCAGATCAGACTGATGCAGAAATCAGAGCAGCAGTTGAAGCAGCTAGTGACAGTAATGTATTTACTGATGCAGATCATACTAAATTAAATGGAATTGAAGCATCAGCCACCGCAGATCAAACAGATGCGGAGATAAAAACTGCCTATGAAAATAATTCAGACACCAATGCTTTTACTGATGCAGAGAAAACTAAGTTAGCAGGAATAGAAGCAAGTGCTGATGTAACAGATGCAACAAATGTTGCTGCTGCTGGTGCAGCAATGCTTTCGGGTGCTGCTTTTACTGGTGATATAACCTTTGGTGATACGGATAAAGCAATATTTGGAGATGGTGGAGATTTTGAAGTTTTTCACTCAGGCAATGGCAGCTTTATAAAAGATGCAGGTGTTGGACCTTTACAAATACTGACAAATTCATTAATTATCAGAAATGCTGCAAATAATGAAGAACTAATAGAAGCTGGTGAAAACGCAGGAGTCAAACTTTATTACAATGATATTCTAAAATTTGAAACACTTTCATCAGGAGTTGACATTACAGGAGATATTTCTGTTAGTGGAACTGTAGATGGTAGAGATGTTGCAGCAGATGGAACAAAATTAGATGGTATAGAAACAAGTGCTACTGCCGACCAAACTGGTGCTGAAATTAAAAGTTTATATGAAGGAGAATCTGATACAAATGCATTTACCGATGCTGAAAAGACTAAGTTATCAGGAATAGAAACAAATGCAACTGCTGACCAAACTGCTTCTGAGATAAGAACACTTGTTGAAAATGCTAGTGATAGCAACGTGTTTACTGATGCCGACCATACAAAATTAAATGGTATTGCTGCTAATGCCAATGTTGGTATTACAGATTTAGTTTCTGATACAAGTCCTCAACTTGGGGGAGACTTGGATATGAACTCGAATTTTATATCCAGTGGAATCTTGGGTATTAAAAATCAGGGAACACAGTCTGAAATGCGTTTATATTGTGAATCTAATAATGCTCATTATGCTGGTATAAAAGCACCAGCCCATGCTGATTTTTCTGGTAATCTTAGTTTTACTCTTCCGTCAGGATATGGGTCGAATGGACAGGTTTTACAATCAAATGGCTCGGGCGGTACCAGTTGGGTTGCACAGACAACAGCATATACAAACTCTAGTGTAGATTCGCATTTAAATACAAGTAGTGCATCTAGTGGTCAAATATTAAGTTGGAACGGTTCAGATTACGCTTGGGTTGCAGATCAAACTGGAGGTGGTGGAGGTGGAGGCGGAATAAGTAATTTAGTTGAAGATACAACACCTCAATTAGGTGGAAACTTAGATATGCAAACGAATAATATCAGTGGAACTGGAACTGTGATAGCTAATTCAACTGCTGTAGCCACTGCTGGAATGAGAAAGATACACGCATCTACATCTGCACCTAGCGGAAGTGATGGTGCAGTAGGCGATATATGGGTTAAATACTGATGACTATATATTATGTAGATCCGGAAGGTTCAGCAGGTACAGGAGATGGTACTTCTTTTGCTAATCGTGCTGAAAAGATACAAACTATTAAAGATAATCAGACTGTTGCAGCAGGTGATGAAATAAGAATTAAAGCATCTACCGCACCAACATCATTAGGTACTGGAAAAGTTAAAAAATACCCTATAGATCGTAACTACAATGGCAGAACTTTTGATCTTGATACTATCAGTACTACAGCAGGAGCTACTACATGGACTTTAAGTGACCATGATTTAACTACAGGTGATGCTGTCTGGGTGTTCCGCTATGGAGGAAGTAGCCATTCGACAACTGGAGCAGGTAGACCTAATGGCGAATATAACGTCACAGTAGTAGATAGCGATACTTTTAAATTAGATGAATATGTGGGAGTGTCTGGTGCAAGTTATAGTGGTATGAGGCTAGTTAATGTCACTCAAGCACAAATTTATTTAAATACGGATGGAATAACAAAATTTATAAGTGGCGGTAATGATTACGATAATTTAAATAATGAAAGGACTGCTTGGACAGCTTCTACAAATGTGACAGCAAATTTAAAATTTAGTTGGAGTGCTTGGTCAAGTTCGAGTATGCAAATGCACAAACCACCTTATTCTGATGAAATAGCTATTGCCAGTGGTTTTGGTACTGGACTTGCTGCTTATAAGCAGTTAAAAACTACTTTAGATTTATCAAATTATCAGCAATTAAATTTCTATTGTCAACAGACAAGTGGTACAAAAATTGAGGGTAATTTAAGTGTTAGGTTGTGTTCTGATACAGCAGGTCAGACAAGTGTTGCTACCTTTCCTATAAATTGGGGTCAAAATCAATCTCGCAATCCTTCAACTAGCTATCATTGGAATCCAATGGTTATAGATTTAGGTTCTGCAATGCCTAGCAGTGTACAGTCTATTGCTATTTATTGTGATACTGATGAAGGTGCTCAGACATTAAGAGTTAGTGACTTTTTTGCATCAAAAGCTCCTACAGCAGCAGACTGTTTAACTCTTAAGAGCTTAGTAAGTTTAGACACTACAGCCGATCCAATGTGGTTTACTGTTGGAAATGTGTATAACAATAGGCTGATGCTTACTATGGGTAATGCCATGCGAGGTGTATTTCCAATTACATATTATGCAAGTTGTGGAGTTTATTTTTCTGCTACAAATGCTAGTGCTCCCATAAAAGTTGTACAACCAATAACAACTAATTACACAAGGTATGATACTGGGGTTATGCCCAGTAACGATTGGAATGACAATATAAATGATATTGGGTCGTCTGCATTCACTGGATCGTCTGGAAATAATGTTGTTATCTCAGGTGGTTGGAATAGAACAGATATGTCAACTCAAGGTACTGGTTCTGCTGGTATTACTTTTTTAGACGGTCTGACGCAGCAAGGGATTTGGCTTGATGTTAATGGTCATAGTTACTTGACTATCGAGAAATTATGGGGAGTACGATATTACAATTTCATCAAGATGGATACTAATAGTGCTGGTAGAGAATTTGATTTTGGTTTTGGGCATTTATACAATAATGGTATATCTGGTGACTTTAAAAAGTGCAAGATTAAATTTACTCAGTTATACCGATACCCATATGTAGATTTAGGTAATCCAGATACAGGATATAGTCCAAGTGATTTTAGTTTTATTGGGTATGGAGGTGGTGGTGTACAGACAGCTGGTATTTATTTTGCGAGCCAAACCAGTACAATTACTATTGGTGAAGTAACCATGTATGCCCATGGTGATAAAGGTGTATATTTCACAAGTTCTGACAATACAACTGTAAATACAATGAATGTTGGTTACAACAATAATTATCAAAGTCAATTTGATTGCTATCTAAATGAAAGTACTAATATAACTATTGGTACATTAAATGCTTATGGCTCGTATAATGCCATAAGAGCAAATAGAAGTGATTTTACTATAAATAATATAAACCATACAAATTGGCCTAATAATAAAGCTCATGGATATACAACTACCAGTGCTCATGCGATTAGTGGTGCTCAAAATACTGTAGTTTCTAATGTATTAGGAGGCAGTGTTGAGGCACCAGTTTGGTCATACACTGGATCTAAATTAAGACTTTATAATTTGGTTTTTGATTTTTCTGGAACTGAAATACGGGTTTATCAAGACGGTGGTGCAATCGAATCAGCACAACATGATGGGGTGTCTGGAAATGTATTAACACAGTTTTATGGACACAGTATTGAAAAAGAAACATCTACTGTACAAGCTGCGGGTGGTACTGCGTGGAAACAAACTATTACATCCGATAGTCTTTCTTCAAATCCAAAAGCATTTGATGTTGCAAAAATAGCTGTAAATGCTAATGCACAAGTAACACTTTCTGTTTATTGCTACCGAAATTCCTCATCAACTTATGGAGGAATACATATAAAAGCAAACGCATTATTAGGAATTACATCGGCGGTAAGAGGTTATACATCTGGCTCGACTGGAGCATGGGAACAAGTAAGTATAAACTGTACACCAACTGCTGCTGGTATTCTAGACGTTCAACTTGGTGGTTATAGACAAGGTGGAGATGGAATTATATACTACGACACCTTCTCAGCATCACAGGCATAGCTATGACTTATACAATTTTAGAAAAAACAGACGCAGCTAGAGATAACAAATATTATTTAATTGCTGTTAGCGAAACAGAAAGTGCAGTTTTTAAGGCAAAAGATAATTTATCTGAAGATGAAATAACTGTAATGGTTGAAGATTACCTTGCCGTACAGGCTAAAGAAGCTGAAGATGAAGCTAAAAGACAAAAAGCAATGGAAGAAGCATTGTTGCCAGATGAGGTAAGAAATGGCACTTCCGAGTAAGTCTAATATTGAATCACTTGATTATGTTGAGTGGTCATTACCATCAGTTTTTGTAGATGCTAAAGCTGCTGTTAATAGTTATTCATTAGATATAGTCGAATGGTCATTACCAGTTGCGTGTGCAGCTGGTGGTGCAGCGTCTACTCCTTCTGATCCTACTAATGTTATTTATATAAAAACAGGTGCTAGTACTTGGTCACAGGCAAGCAATATATACATAAAAACAGGAAGCACAACATGGCAAGAGGTAAGTGCTTTATCTATAAAGACAGGAAGTTCTGAATGGAATACATAAATGCTTTAAAGAAAGAATGTAAATATTGCGGTAAAGAATTTAGAACGATGGAGCAAAGAAAAAAATATTGTTGTAATGCCTGTAAAACAAATTATCACAGAAACAAATTAGTTACTTAGTATTTACAGGTATATTTCTGTCAATAATTCCATACATGACATAAAGAGGAGCGATTCCTATAATTAAGAAAAGTACCATAAATGTTATTGGTACGCTTGCCTTTATCAGTGCATCACGAATCATGTTAAATAAAATCTCATCCATTCTGTCCATTTTATCATTTGTTATTTCAATAACAACTATTGGTGCTGGCTACGCTGGCTACAAGTGGCTGACAAGTCCACAGTTTGAAAAAATGATGATGGATAAAGTAATGGAGAAGGTATCGGGAATGATGCCTAAAGTATTAGATCAAGGTTTACCGAAAGTGACTGGTCCATCTATGCCTATAATCAAATGAAATGTTATTGGTGTGATACAGAACTAATCATAGGTGGAGACATTGATATTGAAGAGGACATGAGTGGTTATCCCGAATTTTCTGTAATGACTAACTTGTCCTGTCCTAAATGCTTTTCAGAAGTAGAAGTATTGAAGAAAAGAGATGCCTACGATTGATATACCTGATATAGATATTGTTGAAATATATATTCCAGACATTCCAGAACCTTACAGTTCTGGTTACATAATCGTAACTGAACCACCTGATATTGATGTACCTGGTTGTACTTATCAGCATCGTGATATAAAGAATACTGGAAATCGTAATTTATTATTAGACGATCCAAATGGTGTATTTACTGCGTGTGATTTCCCGTTTCCTGGGTTTGTTCCTCTTGATTACACACCTGAGAATATCATTATTACAGAGCAAGCACCTGTCGATAACCAAGCAGATTCTTTATCAGAAACAAAGGATCAAGAAGTACAGACAAGTAAAAAAGAAGAAGTGTTCATACCACCCTGTCCTGGTAAAAAAGATCAAAGGGTAGGAGACTTTCGTAACGAAAAGAAACTGGAACGTGTCATTGGACATAAAAGAGGAGAAGATGGAATTGAGTGCATAACTTTATATGAAAATGTTGCTTTTGTGGATCAATACATCCCAGAATTTAGCACTATTGTTTCTACTGCTATTATTGGCCTTGTGGCTGCGAGTAGCCCTTTTATTCTCAATTTAATAAAACCAGCTATTAAGAATATCGTTAAAAAGCTTACAAAAAAGAAAAAAGATGTAGAATAGATATGGTTGATGGACTCAACCTCATACAGCTAACTTCTGCTAAAGTTAGTTGTGCTTAGACAAGTGAACACCCGTAGCTTGTCTACTGCTTTAATTTATGAGTATGTGGGATAACTTGATTTGGTGGAATATCAACAACAATATCGTCACAGGTAACAGCACTGGGAGTATTAGGTTTGAAAGTAACGCCAAGTTTTGCTTGCTCACTGCATATCTGTAAACGATATAAGCTAACTTCCATCGCTAGTTTCTTGTACAGTAATTCTTGATTTTTTATATTAACTTCAGTTGCTTTATGACAAAGAGCAGGTGACTTGCCTAATGGAATATTAAACTGCATACTGATTCCATAATTCAGATTATAATTATCCTTCTCAAATCTAGGAGTCTCTTGAATATACTTTACCTCTCCAGTATCTTCGTCATATATATTTTGCCTAGTAACATATTCTATTGGCCTGTTAAATGACCAACTATCCGTTAAATATGGAGTGATCGTAAGACTAGGCGAAGCACAAACTATACCCTGACTCATTCTGTAAGATGGCATGGCTGAAGGGGTTATCATGGTGGCATTATTATTTACAACACCACTAGCCTGACTTTGAGGAGAAGCTACTGTTGTATTAGCCAAAACCCTTGCAGGGCAAACGATTATAGCTATTGCCCAAAGGTAGTTGAAGTTTCTGTAGTTGTGCTTGTGTTTATCTGTCGGCTTATTGTCGTTACTGTGTCTAATCCTGGTGTTATTAAAGTTTCTTGTAAAGAAAAAGCTGCTCCATTGTTTATGATTGACCAGCGAGGTATAGCTTCTAAGTTTGGTGAAGTCCAATTAAAATTTACTCCCCCGACTGTTTGGTTATTCGTAGTCGTAGGAGTAGGGTTGATATATCCTGTTTCAGATTGGATATTATGTCCTGACGCTGAGTACGAATATCCTGTGCGGTACTGGTGGCTTGTGATGACTTCATTTATTACTTGTTCTGATGTACTTGAAGTTTGAGAAGAGCCAGAACGAAACTGGGGCACTACAGGAACAGCAAGTGTTCTTATAGGTAATGCTAATAAAACCAGCAACCAAAGTCTAGTCAATCGTAATAGTGACCTTAGTAGATCCTATACAGCTAGTACCACTTCCTCCAGCCGTGCAAGTATGAATCCCAGAACTTAACGAAGTAAGTGCAAGGTTTCCTGCTGTCCCACCCGAAGCTACAGTTGTCGTTCCACCTAATACTGGTAATGCTGCAATACCACTAGAAGGAGTTACAGCAGATGGAGTGCTATCTCCCATAGTTACCGACTCGGTTTTTGAAAAGGCTGATCCTGCTGTCGTAATACTTGTATCTGTCTGAATCATTGCTGGAACGCCATCAGTTAACGACCCAACATTGATCCCTCCGATTTTTCCTGATGTTGTAGTATCTCCCACAGTTACAGATGGAGTAATATTGTTTCCGCTTAAAGAGTAGGTTGTACCAACTTTTTGTGTGGTTACGAATGGCATATCCACAGTTATCTGAGCAGATGTGACAAATTCCTGTTTTATATCAGCAAAAGCAGCCGATGGTAAAAATAAAAATAAAGCAAACAGTTTTTTCATTTGATACCTACTTTGTTTTTACTATTATCCTCTATTTTAGGGGCATTATTGTTCTTTTTCTTACCAACTTGCAAACCGAAAGAAGCTAAACTTCCCGAAAAGATCGAAGCGATGAAGGTTGGATCAAAGTCTACGATTTTCTTTCCACTAGGAGGCTCGTAATAGCTTGCTGTTAACATTCCAGCAGACCAAACAAGAACCGCAATTTTAACAATCGTTTCGACACGATTACTTTCTTTTTCTTCCTGTTCTTCCATGGAAGTGCAAACTCTTGTCTAATACTAGCAAAGTAGCTATGTTTGGGAAGTAAGACATATTTATTTCATGTATAAAATTTTAAAACCAATCTTACTTACGTTTTTAACAACAACTGCTGTCAAAAGATTAATAGTAGATTTACTAAAGACAATAGCTAAACAAACTACAAATACTTTAGATGATAGAGCAGTTGAACTATTAGAAAAACAACTATTCCCAATGAAATGAAAATTACTAAATTCCTCAACATTGATATCGAACCAGCACCACCAGAACTGGAGTTAGAGGTTGAAATGCAATGTAGAGAAGTAATGAAAGCTAGTGATTTAGATAATATAAAAAGATATTGCACACATCTGCTTAGAAAAAAATTTGATCAAGATATATTTATGGCTTCTTTGTTAAATAGACTTATAGAATTAGAAGCAAATAGAGTTGTTGAACAAATGAGAAAAGAAAAAAATAAAAAAACTAATCCGATAAAGAAATTTTTTCGTATTCGTTGAGCTCTTCATCTGTAAAATCCCTAATTAATAAATTATCGATTTTATCAACTTCATAATTAAATTTAAGAACGGCAGTTCTTATATGTTCTGTAACCCAACGACCTTGATCATAAATTACTTGTGCTTTGCCATTATCTTTAATAAAAACATATTGTTTTTGACCTTTCATTTGAATTTCTAAGAAATTTTTTTGAAGGTTTTTACGTCTAATTTCTTTAAGTTTGCGTAACTTTAAAATTGACTTTCTTACTGGTTTCATTATTTAAATATAAGGCATAGTTAAAAACATATGCCTTTTGTTAAATATTTTAAAATAGACCTTGTGAGTTAGTAACACCCTCTATTTTTTGTGGATTAATTTGACCAAAAAATCCGTTCCCGTCATCTGATTCCAACGCTTTAGCGTTGATGTATATA
>VTLG01004421.1_pt1 | contig 21819 bp, 14 predicted proteins | sample 4694571 | NCBI WGS metagenome assembly VTLG01 (sample SAMN12604809, study PRJNA352737) | marine metagenome | biome: ENVO:00000447; feature: ENVO:00000209|ENVO:00000569|ENVO:01000036; material: ENVO:00002151; isolation source: viral sequences binned using virsorter ... | reverse complement strand
CAGGAGCATTCTTTAAGAAAGGAATAGGAGATAGTGATACTTATCCGTGGGCAGTAGCAAGAATTGGTATTGATACAAGTAAGGAGTATGGAACTACATTCTATGGGTTCCAGATGTATAGTGATACAAAGATGATCTATAAGGTAGGAAGTTCTTTCTATCCAAATGATGCTAATGCTTATACTGGTACAAAGGATAGACAGGGTGGATATGGTAACCGATTTGCAGGAAACCAATTTTTAGATTTGGGACATGAACCAGTTGTAACAGCACAATATTATGATGGTGCTACACAAGGTGCTAATGATGATTACTATAATTGTGATTATGGTGGTCTTGCTGTTGCTAGTTCCAATAGTTATCAGTTAGATTTGAATATCTTTAGATCTGCCATTGATACTAATTTTGCTGTGATGGCATATAGACATCCAGATAAGTCAGCAAACTATATTACTGATAAGCAATATCATACATATATTCTTCATCACTTCACTAATAGTATTTGGGATTTGGATTATGTTTATCTTGGAGGTCGTACTGATATCCTTGTAGGAGCAACTTCTGAACCCGAATTAACCTTTAGAAGTTGGGGTTGTGGAGATGTCTATAGATCTACTAATTATTATCCTAATAGAAGAGTAGCAGAATACGGTTATTATCCTACAGATTCAAATAATGACTGTGTTCCTTATAAGGATTCTGTTTATAAAGCAGTTCCTGCAAATGAAACAGGTGCTGCAGAAGAGATTGGAATCTACTATAGAAACAACTCAAATGCTGCTAACCTTATGAATAGGGGTCGTGGTGGTGCATACTTTAACAGTGAATATGCTGATAAGGTAGCTGATGCTGCAAACTATGGTGCAGTTATTAAGGGAATTCCTCTTAATACTAATCTTGTACCTTGTCCTTATTATATACCAGATGACTTTGCATTAATTCAGTTTGACTATGCTTCTCCAGATGCATTGATTCAAATGTGGGATACAGTTACTGTTAGTGGTAGTGAGATTTATACTGTTATTACTGCTTCTTATAACCAGACTAACAGGACTCGTGGAATCGCTTTCTGTGCGAGGACTACCTAATGGCGAATTATAGCTACACTTCTACATTATCTGGAACAAAAACTGCTGCTGTTACAGGTACTGCCTCAACAGCACAGGTAGGGATTAATACAGCAACTACACCTTGGAATCCAAGTGTTAGTAGAGGTGATATTAGTCTTAATGCTCATACTTCTGGTGTTCCTGGTAATTTGGTATTAAGTTCTGATGGATCTATTGGTGTATCTACAGAATCGCAATATACAGAGACTACACCTGGATGGTTGACTGGACGGAGACCTACCACAGGTCAACTGTATCCTCGCGGTGTCTTTAATAAATAAGTAAAAAAACTAGTTTAAACAATGGCTGCCATCATAACTGATCAACTTAGAATATTGAACGCAAAGAGCTTTATTGCCGGAGTTACTAGTTCGGTTAATTCTTATTATGCCTTTGTGGGTCTTTGTAATCCTGAGGCGATTAAGGACAATTGGGATGATAGTCCTCCCGCACCTACTGATAATTTAGATAGTCATAATGATTATTGGGATACTATTATTGGTATGAAGAAGATTACCAATGACGATGTAAAGCAGGTTGTAAGAAAAGTTACTTGGAGTACTGGTCATACATACGATTACTATAGACCAGATTATAGTATTTCCAATGTTCCCAAAAATTCAAATGGTGTTTCATTATATACAGCAAATTTCTATGTAGTCAATAATGATTATAGAGTATACGTATGTTTACAGAATGGCACAACTCCTGAGACTCCTGAAGGAAAACCATCATTAGACGAACCAACATTTACTGATCTTGAACCAAGATCTGCTGGAACTAGTGGAGATGGATATATTTGGAAATATCTTTATACGATTAAACCAGCTGAATTAATTAAATTTGATTCTACTGAGTATATGCCTGTTCCTAAAGATTGGGAAACAAGTCAAGAACATGTTGGAGTTAGAGATAATGCAATTGATGGTGGAATTAAGGTTGTTGTAGTTAAAGATAGAGGTGCTGGTATTGGAACTGCAAATAGAACATATCTTAGAGTTCCTATTAAAGGAGATGGTGAGGATGCAGAATGTACTGTTGTAATCAATTCAGATCAGGCAATAGACACTGTAACTGTTTCTAATGAGGGTAAAGGATATACTTATGGTAATGTTGACTTAACTGCTGGATCAGTTCCTACACCTGATGCATGGCCAACTCTTGATGTTATTGCTTCACCTCAAGGTGGACATGGAAAGGATATCTATCGTGAGTTAGGTGCTACTAATGTATTAATGTATGCAAGAATTGAGAATGATCAGGAAAACCCAGATTTTATAACTGGAAACCAAATTGCAAGAATAGGTATTATTGAAAATCCTAAGGCCTATGGATCTTCAGCAAATCTTACATTAGATAAAGCAAGTGCTGCTTATGCAATGCGTTTAACTGGTACTGGTTATAGTTCTGCAGTCTTTGATCCCGATTCATTTATCACACAAACAGTTGGAACTGGTCTTACTGCTGTAGGTAAAGTTATTAATTATGATCAAGTTACAGGGGTCTTAAAGTATTGGCAAGATAAGTCCATGGCAGGATTTACGTCTACTACAGCTGTAGCAGTTGGAGTTGCCACTACAAATCCACAATATGGTTATAATATGACGAGATTTACTACTGGTATTAGTGGAAGTGATGGAACTTTTGCTATTGTTGGTACTACTTCAGGATTGACAATTTCCACTTCATTTAGTGGTCTCTCAACCCAAATAAATAATAAAACATATTACCTTGGGCAAAACTTTACTCAAGGTCTGTCCAATCCAGAAGTTACAAAGTATTCTGGAGACATCATTTATCTTGATAACCGCCCAGCTATTAAGCGATCTTCTAACCAAAAAGAAGATATCAAAGTTATATTGCAGTTCTAACTAACTATGGCTCAACAAACCAATCTAAACGTATCGCCATATTTTGACGATTTCGATGCTGACAGCAATTATCATAAGGTTCTTTTTAAGCCAGGTTACCCTATTCAGGCTAGAGAATTAACAGGTCTGCAATCAATCTTACATAACCAGATTGAAAAGTTTGGTTCGCACTTTTTTAAAGAAGGTGCAAAGGTAATTCCAGGTAACACTGCATATACTCAGAATTTCCATGTAGTAGAATTAAATAATACTCATTTAGGTTTTCCGGTAGAATATTATGCTGAACAACTATTGGAGAGAAAAATAGTTGGAATGACTTCAGGTGTAACTGCACTTGTTAGTAAGATATTAGAGTCTTCATCTTCAGATCATGGTAATTTAAGTCTTTATATTTCTTATATTTCTTCAGGTAATGTAGAAGGTAATGAAGTAAAAGTATTTCAAGATGGGGAACTCTTAACTGCAGATACTGATATTATTTCTGGACCATTAGATAATCCATTTATACCTTCAGGTGAGTCTTTTGCTTCTTGTATTACAAATAATGCAGCAGCTAAGGGAGCAGCATTTTCAATATCAAATGGTGTATATTTTGTAAGAGGAACTTTTGTAAATGTATTAGATGAAACAATTGTTTTGAGTCAGTATGATAATGAACCATCTTGTAGGGTTGGATTAAAGATTAACGAACATATTGTCAATTCAGATGAAGATGAGACTCTAAATGACAATTCAAAAGGATTTAATAATTATGCCGCTCCTGGAGCAGATCGTCTTAGGATTCATTGTAGTTTATATTCAAAACCATTAGATGATGTCAATGATGCTAATTTTGTTGAGTTAGCAGTAGTTGAGAGAGGAGTATTAAAATCTAAGGTAAAACATACAACATATAATGTAATTGCAGATGAACTTGCTCGTAGAACATATGACGAGTCTGGTGATTATGTTATTAAACCTTTTGTTGTAACACCAAATGAATCCCTTAATAATGGGATGGGAAATAATGGTATATATGAGAAAGGACAAACTTCATATGAAGGATCTATAGCAGGTGAAGATCTTGCACAATACTCAGTTTCTCCAGGTAAAGGGTTTGTAAGGGGATATGAAGTTGAAACAATTAGTACTACATATTTGGATTGTCCAAAACCAAGAACAACAAAAACTTTAGAAGATCAGGGATTAACTTTTACTACTGGACAACAGTTAAAGGTTAATGGCATATATGGTATGCCAGCGATTGGAATTGGTAATACTTATATTGTAAGTTTAAGAGATAGACGAATTGGTTCAGTTAGACGTACTGTAGATGGTGGTGAAATTGGTGTTGCTAGAGTCTATGATATGTCTCTAGAAGGTGGTTCATATAACCCAGATTATTTACTTGCAAATGAATGGAATTTATCTCTTTATGATATACAAACATTTACTAAAGTAACCTTAAACGAACCAACTACACTTCATGTTCCAACTTTTGTAAGAGGAAAATATAGTGGGGCTAGTGCTTTCTTAGCTTCTACATGTAGTAATTCTAGTTCATTGGTTCTTTATGAAAAAACTGGGTCATTCTCTCAAAACGAACCATTTATTTTTAATGGTATAGAAGATTCTCGTGTTGCAACTGCTATAACAGCATATGGATTACAAAATGTTAAGGCAATTTATGGTGGACCTGAGTTAGGTAATGTTGGATTTGCTAGAACCTTTAATGCTGATGTAATGCAGCAAGAGGAATTTGAGATTGGAGAAGCTAAGGTTGGTCCAAGAGATAAAGCATCCGGTATTTGTACTATTACGAGTACAAATCCAGATTTCCCAGGAGAGGGAGATCTTGTTAAAGTAGATGATCTTGTTAGTTTTAGTGGTCCTACAGTAAACTCAACAATTGGTGCAGGGAATACAGTTAGTGTTGCAAGAGTTACTGGAGTTAGTACTGATTATATTAATGTAGTTGGTATTCAGACTGTTCCTGGTGTTATTGAAGGAAATACACCACAAGTTGGAGTTGCTACTTTAACTGTACCTGATTTAAATATTTTAAGTAGTTTAGTTGGTGGGCAAGAGGGTCATACATTATATACTCGTATGCCTAGAGAGTTAATTGCTGATGTTGATTTGACTGCATCATCAATAATAATTAGAAAGAGTTTTAATGTTAAAATTAGTGCCGCCCAGAATGAATTAAGTGCTACTGTTAATGCTGGTCAGAATGAGAATTTCCAACCTTACGATGAAGAAAATTATATATTAATCAGAAATGATGGTAATTATGAAATGCTGTCAGATGATAAGTTCTATTTTGGTAGTGGAAATACAACACTACAAATTAGTAATATTGGAACTGATTTAAGTAATGATGAGGATGCAACTTTGATTGCAACTTTAGTCAAAGGTTCTCCTACAGCAAAAATAAAAAGAAAGAATAAAGTCAATACAGTAGTTATTAATAAATCAAAAACTGCTGGAGCAGGTACTGGAACAACATCTTTAAATGATGGATTAAGTTATGGTAATTTCCCATATGGTACTAGAGTTCAAGATGAAACAATTTCATTACTTCATGCAGATATTATAGAAATTCATGGTATTTTTGAATCTAAGGATACCAATGAACCATCTGCACCTAAAGCAACATTTGCGTCTATAACTGGACCTGCTGGAAAAACTTCAGATTTGGCAGTTGGTGAGAAATTTACTGGACAGGAATCTGGTGCAATTGCAATGTATGCAGAGAAGGTGAATGATACACAACTTACATACATTCCATTAAACTCTGCTACTTTTAGTGAAGGTGAAGTTGTTGATTTTGAGGAGTCTCAAGTTGAAGCAATTATAACCACAATAGATGAGGTAAGTTCAGATATTTCAAGTAATTTCAGTTTTAACAGTGGTCAAAAAGGAACATTCTATGATTATGGATCTATTAAGAGGAAAAAAGAGTCTAGACAACCAACAAAACAGTTAAAAATCTATTTTTCAAATGGTTATTATGATAATTCTGATGATGGTGATTTAACCACAAAAAATTCTTATAATAGTATGCATTATGCCAATGATATTCAAAGTATTAATGGTGTTAGAAATACGGATATCATTGATATTAGACCAAAGGTATCAGACTATACAGTCAGTGAAGGTGCAAGATCTCCATTAGAATTTTATGGTAGAACTTTTGATGGATCTGGAAATTCAGCTGCTAATATTTTAAAATCTGATGAGCAAGTTATTATAGATTTCTCATTCTATCTTGGAAGAATTGACAGAATCTTTATGACTAAAGAAGGTAGATTCCAAATTCAATATGGAGAACCTTCTGAGAAAAAGACAGAACCTGTAATAATTGATGATGCAATAGAAATTGCTACTGTCAATCTAGCACCATACATGCTTGATGTAGAGCAGGATACTGCGATACAGTTTATGGAGCATAAACGATATCGAATGAAAGATATCAAGAAACTTGAAGATAGAATTAAGAATTTAGAATATTATAGTAATTTGTCTCTTCTTGAAACAAGTACTCAAAATATGTTCATTCCAGACGCTGCTGGATTGAATAAATTTAAATCAGGATTCTTTGTTGATAACTTTACTAGTTTCCAACCTCAAGAAGACCAAATTCCTATCAAGAATAGTCTTGATATGCAACAAAAGGAATTGAGACCACAACATTATACTAACTCTATTGATTTAGAGATGGGACCAGTTGAAGGTGTATCTGCAACAGAAGATAAGTCATTTATTCAACCAGAAGGTGCAAATGTTAAGAGATCTGGTGATGTTGTTACTTTAGATTTTACTGAAGTTGAATGGTTGAAGCAAGGAATGGCCACTAGGTCTGAAAGTATTACTCCATTCTTGATTAGTTTCTGGCAAGCAACTGTAGAACTAACACCAGCATCTGATACTTGGGTTGATACTGCAAGAGTTAAGGCTAAAGTTATTCAAGTTGAAGGTAATTATGCCCAAACATTAGCACAGAACCCTGAAGTAGATCCTCAGACTGGATTAGCTCCAATAGTATGGAATGCTTGGGAAACCATGTGGACTGGTCAAGAAATTCAAACTTCTACCAGAACACGAACAGAAAGAGGTGCAACAACAAGATCCGATCATCGTAGAATTGGAAGAAACTTACGGATTGTAAATGGAAGAATTCAACCAAGAATTCGGGTGGGTCGTCGTGGTCGTCGCTTTACTTGGGGTAAAAGATTTGGTTTCAATCGTGGTAGAGTAAATCGTCGTATTAGAAGAAATAGAGGTAGAGTAAATCCCGGTTGGTTAGGTATTCACGGAATGCCTGAGTGGCCAGTAAGTAGGTGGGAAAGAGTTGCAATGGCAGGAGGTATTGAGGAACGTCAGGGCCGTGGTAATAGAAGTCTACAGCGTATCTTCCTAGAAAATACTACCCATAAGACAATTCAAGATACTTATAGGAATGTTATAGACACTGGAACCAAGACTAGAACTGGATCTAGAAAGGTTATAACCGAACAGTTTGATATGGAATCTCAAGGTGATAAGGTTATAAATCGGGAAGTGGTTCCTACTATGCGTTCTAGGAATATTAATTTTGCTGCTAAGAAATGTAAACCTTTGACACGTTTCTATGGATTCTTTGATGGAAGGAATGTAACTCGGTATTGTACTCCTAAGTTATTAGAAATTTCAATGACTTCTGGTGTATTCCAAGTTGGAGAAACAGTTTGGGGTAATAGTCCTGATGGATCTGTCTCTTTGAACTTTAGAGTTTGTCAGCAGAATCATAAGGAAGGTCCTTTTAATGCACCAACAACTGTATTCACAAACAATCCATATACTTCACAAACTGCAGCAACTTCTTTAGAAAGTTTCTTAGGAACTCCTGGAATTACACAACTTCAAGGTGGTGCTACTTCTAATGCAATTCCTTCATCTTATTCATCCACATCAACAATATTAAATGTTGATTGCTTAGGTTTATCAGCACAAGCACAAGGAGACTGGCATGGATATGCTCATACAGGAATGATTCTTGTTGGTAAATCAAGTGGTGCTATTGCAACAATTACCAATGTCAGATTAATATCTGATTTGGGTGCTACTTTAATTGGAAGTTTCTTTATTCCAGATCCAAATAAGGCATTCAATCCACAATTCGATACAGGAACAAAAACATTTACCCTAATTGATAATTCCACTAATGATAAAGACAATACAGAAACTTGGGGTGAAGAATCTTATACTGCTAGTGGAACTCTTGAAACAATTCAAGAGCAAATACTTTCAATAAGAAATGCTAGGGTTGAACACAAAGCAGAGTCACAATCTCTAGCCGTAAGAAGAGAGACTGGACCAAAATTAACTAGTAGTAAGGTAGTATCAACAAATACAACCAGTAAGGCGGTTAGGGAGTGGTATGACCCACTAGCACAGTCATATCAGGTTCTTGATGAGACTGGTGTATTCCTTACTAGTTGTGATGTCTTCTTCCAGACTAAGGATGATATGGATGTCCCTATGACATTCCAGTTAAGGACAATGAAAGGTGGAGTACCTACTCAGAAAATTTTACCATTCTCTGAAGTTATAATACCACCAAGTGATATTAAGACATCTCAAAATGGAACTGTTCCAACTAGGGTTACATTTAAAGCACCAATCTTTATGGAACCAGGAATGGATTATGCAATAACTCTTGCTTCTTGGTCAACCAAATATAGAGTCTTTATTTCTAGAGTTGGAGAGGCAGATTTAGTAACTGATGAATTTATTTCACAGCAACCATATTTGGGTTCATTATTTAAGTCTCAGAATGCTTCTACTTGGGATGCAAGTCAGTGGGAAGATTTGAAATTTACTCTTTATAGGGCAGATTTTGAAACTGAAGGAACCTTAGAGGTTTATAATCCCATTTTGGCTGAAGGTAATAAGCAAATTCCAATACTTCCACCAAATCCAATTAATTTCACTTCAAGAAAAATTAGAGTTGGATTATCAAAAACATTATCTGAAGTCACCGTTAATACGTTTGAATTCGGAAATACTGTTTATCAAGCAGGAACTGAAGCAACTGGTAATTACATTGCTAATGCTGGTGTTGCAACAGGAACCATGTCCGTTATAAATGCTGGATTTGGTTATACTCCTGCTAGTGGTACACATGTAATGGTTGGTGTTGCTCTTACAAATATCAATAGTGATGGTAAGGATGCTACAGCTGTTGTTACTGTGACAAATGGTACGGTTGTTTCCGCAGCAGTATCAACTTCTGGTTATGGATATAAAGTTGGAGATATTCTTGGAATTACAACTAGTTTGGGAATTAATGCTCAATTATCACTTGTTTCAATTGCGGCTACTAATGAAATATTATTAGATAATGTTCAAGGTGATTTTGCAACAGGTGTTGGTAAAACTATGATGTTTACCAATAGTGTTGGTATTGGTACTACTATGAACGGAACTGGTGGTAATGTTTTAGCTAGCAATATTGAAATTATTAAAGATTGGGATATTGGTTATCATGATGGACAACATATTGTTGTTGATCATAAGAACCATGGTATGTACCATGAAACAAATTATGTAACTATTTCTGATGCTGGATCAGATTTGATGCCAACAAAATTGAGTTCACCATATAGTTCAAATTCGACTGGAAATATATCCATCGATGATATTGGTACTTTTGGTACCTTTGAAAATGTTTCTGTTGCTGCAACCAATCCAGGTTATGCAAAGATTGGAAATGAAATTGTTAAGTACACTGGTACTTCTGGTAATACTTTAACAGGAATTACAAGAAAGCAAGAATCTACTGATGCTGTTAATCATCTTCGGGGAGTAACTGTTGAGAAATATGAGTTAGGTGGTATCTCTTTAAGAAGAATTAATACAACTCATTATTTGGGTGATATTGACGATGCTGTAATAGAGGCTGGATCATTAACACCAATAGGATATGACCATTATACTATTAAATTAGATTTAACTTCAAAAACTGGAGTTGCAAGAACTACAAGTGAAAGTTACCCCATATTATATGCTAATGATACGAAATCAGCGGGTGGACTTAAAGTAAAAGCAACTCAGAATATGCCATTTGAGATTGTTTCTCCACATGTACATAACATAACAGTTCCAGGAACATCTGTTAGTGCAACTTTGAGAACTGTTTCTGGTAGTTCTGTTGGTAGAGGTGCTGGTGATGGTGCAGATATTCCATTTGCCGATCAAGGATTTGAATCCATTACTTTGAATAAAACAAATTATTTGGATACTTCAAGGTTGATTGCATCGAGAATTAATGAAACTTCAAGTGGAATAATTCAAAACTTCTCTGGTGATAGGTCCTTCAATTTGAGACTTAAATTAGAAAGTAACGATAGTCGATTATCACCAATAATTGATACTCAAAGGATGAATGCAATTCTAACTTCTAATAGAATTGATGCTCCAATTATTGATTATGTTTGGGATAAGAGAGTTAACAGTATGTTTGATGATCCAAGTGCATGTGTATATGTTTCTAAAGAAAATGTTCTACAAAATGGAGCAACTTCTATAAAACTTATGATGAGTGCTCACATTAATGTATACTCTGAAATTAGAGCATTCTATGCAATTTCCGATACTCCAAACTTTGAACCAGTGTTTACACCTTTCCCAGGATATGGAAATATAAACACTAAGGGCGAAGTTCTTCTTCCTGAACTTAATAATGGAGAACCTGATATATATGCTGCACCTAGTGATGTAGGTGGTTTTGAATCTAGTGATTTGGCATTTAAGGAACTCACCTTTACTGCAGAAAATTTACCAAAATTTAATTCATATAGAATTAAGTTTGTACTTGCTTCAATTAATCAAGTATACTGTCCTAGAATCACTGAACTAAGAGCTATTACTCTTGCATAATATGGAAAATGATTATCAATTTGTACCAATAAAAGATCATGAGAATTTACTTAGAGACCCAGTATCAAATGGTATTGTGAATATCAACGATAACGAATATGATCAGTATATCGCTCGTCGTGAAGCTGCTCAAAAAGCAAAAGAGCAATCTGTTGATATGGAAGCAGATCTTGCTAATTTGAAAGGTGAAATGAATGAAATTAAATCATTACTTAAAGAATTAGTTTCCAAAACAACAACATGAAGAATATGAACCCTGACGAAATTGAATTGACCAATCCATCACAATCATTTGAGTATGAAAGATTGTCAAGGGAAATTGATGAATGTGATGATGTAGAAGTACTTCAACAGATGTGCAAATTCTTAGTGAAATTGGAGATGAAACAAAGGGCAACCTATAGTGTGATATTACAGGATACATTACCCGAATTAGCAAATTTAGGATCTACCGATGGCAACTAAGAAGTTTACTTTTGACCCAGATTCTGGTGTTGCATATGGTGCTAACTTGGTAATTAATCCAGGTGCAGATTTTAGACAACATTTTGAAGTAGAGAATCTTTCCAATGCAAATTTTGATTTTTATACAGGATCAGCTGGTGTAGGTAATACTTGGACTGGTACTGGTGCAATGGTTAAGAGTGTTGCTATTGGTGCTTCTTATAGTACTCCTGCAGCAACATTTACAGTTGGATTTACAAGTGCTTCTGATGGTAAGTTCATTGCTTCCTTAACTGCTGCTCAAACAAGAAATTTATCAGAAGGAAGATATGTATATGATATTAACGTTAGCTCAGGAGCAACGGTTTATAGAATTGTTAGTGGAAATGTAATGGTTAATCAAGGCATTTCTACTGCTCTATAAATATTAAAACAGAGGTACTGTATAAATGCAACCATCCACTCGCCAAGAATTAGTTACTTATTGTAAGAGACAACTAGGTGCTCCGGTGCTGGAAGTTAATGTTGCCGATGAACAGATAGATGATATTTTAGACGATTCAATCCAGTACTTCCAAGAGAGACATTTTGATGGTACCATCCAAATGTTCATGAAGTATAAGGTAACTGAAACTGATATTAAAAGAGGAAGAGCAAGAGAAGGTAGGACAGATAATGTTGGAATAGTTACAACAACAGCAACTTCAACTATTGATGGTGGTACTACTAGTTTTAGTTGGACAGAGACTAGTAACTATCTACAAGTTCCTCCATCAGTTATTGGTGTAACGAAAGTAATGCACTTTGATGGGGCTAATACTGTTACTAATAATATGTTCAGTGTTAAATATCAGATGTTCTTGAATGATATTTACTATTGGGGTTCTACTGAAATTTTGACATATGCAATGGTTAAGACGTTCCTTGAGGATCTTGACTTTGCATTAACCACACAGAAACAAATAAGATTTAACCAGAGAATGGATAGGTTATATCTTGATATTGATTGGTCAAGTCTTAGAGCAGATGATTTTATAATAATGGAGTGTTATAGATCATTACATCCAGATGATTATGCAAGAGTCTGGAATGATTCATTCTTAAAGAGATATGCTACTGCTAAAATTAAAAAGCAGTGGGGACAAAATTTACTCAAATTCCAAGGGGTTAAACTACCTGGTGGGGTCGAATTAAATGGTAGACAAATCTATGATGATGCAGAAAAGGAACTAGAAGTCATCAGAGAACAAATGTCTAACACTTATGAACTTCCACCATTAGATATGATAGGTTAAGATTATGGTACTTAACCCGTATTTTCAACAAGGTTCAAAGAGTGAACAAAGTTTAGTTCAATCGCTCATTAATGAGCAGTTGAAAATTTATGGTGTTGATGTACATTATATGCCTAGGAAGTATGTTACTTCTGATTCGGTATTAAGAGAAGTAACTGCATCATCTTTTGAGGATGCATATCCTATAGAAGCATATGTTGATAATTTTGATGGGTATGGAGATAATCCTACACTGTTAACAAAGTTTGGTATTGAAGCAACAAACGAGGTAACTTTAATTATTTCTAAGGAGAGGTTTGAAACTTATATTTCTCCTTTGATGAAGAATGAGTCAAATATAAAACTTTCAACTAGACCAAAAGAAGGGGATTTAATATATTTCCCATTGGGAGATCGTTTATTTGAAATCAAGTATGTAGAGCACGAGAAACCATTCTATCAACTCAAAAATACTTATGTATATGAACTTCGTTGTGAACTCTTCCGTTACGAAGATGAAGTTATTGATACTGGTGTTGATGAAATTGATGATACTTTAGAGGCTACAGAAGGTGTAGATGGTGAAGATTATGTAGTTGGAACCACTCAGAAACTTACTCTCGTTGGAGACGCAGAGCAAGCAACTGCTGTTACTACACAGGTACATGGTGGTATTCAGTTCATTGATATAACCAATAGAGGTAATAGTTATAGATTTGCTCCAAGAGTTGCAATTTCATCTGCTCCTGCAGGTGGAGTAACTGGTGTAGGTACTGCATATCTTCTTGGAGGAATCGTTGTATGTTCAGGTGCTGCTGACTTTACAAGTAATAAGAGTGTTGTACAGAATGCTTATCTAGTCAATCCAGGATCTGGATATACTAGTGGGCCTGCAATTAATTTCATTGCTAATGGAGATGATGGAGTAGGTGCCGCTGCTACATCAGTAATGGCAAATGGTACTATTGGTATTGTTACTGTTACAGGTGGTGGTTCTGGATATACTACATCACCAACCATTACATTTACAGGTCTCTCAACGGTCTCTGCTGCCGCTACAGCGGTCGTAAGTACTGCTGGTACTATATCTGCTATTCACATCACTAATGCTGGTGCTGGTTATACTACACCACCTACAATTACAATTGCTTCTCCAACAGGTACAAGTACTGGAACCTTTGTGTTTAATGAGGTTGTAACTGGAGCAACGAGTGGTGCTACTGCAAGAGTAAGAACTTGGAATTCTGTAACGAGTGAGATTGAGATATCTAGTGTTGAAGGAACATTTGTAAGAGAAGAAGTTCTTACAGGTTCTACATCAGGGGCATCTCGTGTTATAAGGTTAATTGACCTAACTAATTTTGATGATGGATTTGGTGATAATGATATCTTTGAGAGTGCTGCAGATGATATTCTGGACTTCTCTGAAGGTAATCCATTTGGTACACCATAAATAAAATGTCAGGTCTGTAACTATGTTTGAATATTTTTATAACGAAATTTTTAGAAAGACAATTATATCTTTTGGTACGCTTTTTAATGATCTTACCATTAAGCAGACAGATTCTACTGTAAAAGTACCACTTGCATATGGTCCTACTCAAAAGTTTTTAGCTAGATTAGAAGAGTCTCCAGATCTTAGTAAGAGAACGGCAATGACATTACCAAGAATGTCATTTGAGTTTGTTGGACTTAATTATGATTCTTCTAGAAAAGTAACTACAACTCAACAGATTACTGTTAAGGATCCAAATGATGGGACAGTTACTAAAAAAGCATTTATGCCTGTTCCTTATAATATGCAATTTGAGTTAAGCATCATGACCAAGTTAAATGATGATGCATTGCAGATTGTAGAACAGATATTACCATATTTTCAACCATCATATAATCTAACTGTACAGTTGGTTGAAACGATGAAAGAGAAAAGAGATATTCCAATTATCCTAGAAAATGTCACAATGGATGACCAGTATGAAGGTAACTTTACTACTCGTAGAGTTTTACTTTATACAATGAGATTTAGTGCAAAGACATACCTATTCGGTCCTGTTACTACTGCTACGAAGGATATCATCAAGAAGGCAAGTGTCAGATATCTTGCTGGTGGTTCCAAGAGTACAGAGAGAGATGTTACATACTCTGTTACTCCAAGAGCTACTAAGGATTACACTGGTGACGTTCTTACCAACCTCTCAGAGGATATAGATGCAGTAACTACAACTATTAACGTTGTTGATGGCACTAAACTTACTAAATCTACTTACATTGATATTGATGATGAAGAATTGTATGTTAAGTCAATTACTGGTAATAAGATTACTGTTGAGAGAGGTAAGGATGGTAGAACTGCTGCATCACATCTGAATGGAGCACAAATCTTAGCCATTACTGATGCAGATGATGCTCTAATAGAAATGGGTGATGACTTTGGATTTAGTGGAGAATACACTTCTGGATTATGAAAATGACTAACTTAGATGATACTTTTAATGTGGAGTCAACCATTGTTCCTTCTGAGAAGGTTGGAATTACACCAGAACAGAAACCAGATAGATTCACTAAAGATGATATTGAAAAAGACTACGAATATACAAGAGGTAATCTTTACAGTATTATAGAGAAGGGACAAGAAGCAATTAATGGTATTCTTGAACTTGCTCAAGAGAGTGAGATGCCTAGAGCATATGAAGTTGCTGGTCAGTTAATTAAGAGTGTTTCTGATGCAACTGACAAGTTAATGGATTTGCAGAAGAAGTTAAAAGATGTAGAAGAAGAAACAAAGGTCAAAGGGCCTTCTACTGTTAATAATGCACTGTTTGTTGGTTCAACTGCAGAACTTCAAAAACTATTAAAAAACGGACTACCGAAAGATTCTAAATAACTTTGGGAGAGGAATCCCAAAGTACTTTCAGTATCCATAAAATGTCGGACCAGTTACCGTCGATAGATAATTTACCAGAGAGTGAATTACCCTCAGTCGATGATTTTATAAAAGATGAACAGAAATTACCTTCGGTACAAGATTTTATAGAAAATCCCGACGAGAGTGATGAAATAGAAGCAGAAAAATTAGAAGAAGGAAATAAGTGTGGTGAAGGAGAATATTTTTGTAATGATGAACAAAAATGTAAGCCTATTCCTAAAGGACATAAAGTTCTAGAAGATGGAGAACTAGTTAAGGAAGAGGCAGACCTTACAGAAATATTACGTTTAATTAATAACGTCAGAAAGGATATCCCTGATATTCCTGAGATTAAGTATTACGACGAAGAATTAAAGCAATTATCTGAGCAAGTTGAACAGGTTAGGGATAGTATTCCTGAAATACCAGAACCTCCAGAAATACCTGAAATAAAGTATTATGATGATGAGATTGCTTCTTTAAGAGAAGAAATAAATCAGAATGCTGCTGATATACCAGAAATAAAATATTATGATGAACAAGTAAATGACCTTGAGGAGAAGATTAAGGTCATTAAGGAAGATATTGTAAATCTTCCTGAACCAAAATATTATGAGGTAGATTTAGAATCTCTTAAAGAAGACATTCTTGCAGTAAAAGAATCTATACCTGTATTTCCAAAGTGGGTTAATGAGGTTAACCAAGTTCCAGATTTCTCTTGGATTGGTAAGACATTTGGTGTAATTGATGATGACTTTAGTAAGGTTAATGACCACATCAATGACCTTAAAGATAAGTTTAATGATGATCTTCTTCACTTAACAGAAGACCTTGACAAGAAGAATTTTGAGAAAAAGGTTGAAATTAATGAAGTTAATAAGAATTTAAAAGAAACAAAAGATAAGATATACAAAGAGTTAAGAGAAGCTGCACTATCAATCCATGATGCTAAACATGGTTATAAAAATGATGATAGATTATTAAAGAAGGATATACTTGGTAAATTAAATGTATTAAAGCAAAGAGTTGAAGAAGAAGTTAAGGAATTCAATAGAAAGAATACCGAAGCAAAGGATATCTTTGATGGATACTTCACTGCTTTAACAGAGGAAATTGAGAACCTACCAAAGGTCAAATATTATGATGAAGATATTAAGAAAGTTAGGGAAGAGTTTAATGTAGGTTTATCTTCTCTTAAGATTCTTGTTGAAGAGATTAAAGGTAAGCAGGAAGTCTTAAAAGAGGAAGTTAATAGCCGTCCTATTCAACCAGACCCTGAAGAGAGTAATGTTGATCCTCTTACACCAACTAATCAAAACTTTGCAACTCATGAAGATTTAGCAAAGCATTATAGGTTATTTGTTAATAGAGTTCAGCAGCAATTATATACTATCGGTGGCGGTGGTGCAGGGTTTATTAAAGACCTTGATGACGTATCATTTGATAATGATTCAGGAACTAATAAGTTACTTATCTACAACGGTTCTGGATGGGTTGGTATTGCAAGTACTGCTTTAGTTGGTTCTGCAGAGACTTTAGATAAGACATTAAAAGCAGGTAATGTAACTGGCGTTGGAATGAGTGTCGGTGTTATTACTGCTACTAGTGGATATTTTAGTGGTATTTTAACTGCTGCTCAACTTAACTATGATGTTGTAACTGATATCTATTCTACTGGTATTGTTACAGCAACCAAAGGAATACAACAGACAGGTAATGAAGGTTTACATGTAACTGCTGGTGTATCTACATTTGTTGGATTAACATCTTGTTTAGCAGGTCTTCATGTAAGAGCAGGTTCTGCAAATACAGCATTAATTGTTGAAGGTCATGGCCGCATAACAGGTATTCTAACGATTGGTACTGGTAGTATTACTCTAGATGCTGCTAATAATAAAGTAAAAGTTGGTACAGGAATTACATTAAATGCTGCTGCAGGTACGATTGAAGTATATAACACAACAACAGAAAAAGTCAGTACAGTTGTAAACCCAAGTGGGGAAGCAAATTATACTGGTATTGTTACTGCAACAGGTGGTCTTCATGTAGGTACTGCTGCAACCATATATGCCAATGGTAATATCAGTTGTGGTATTCTTACAGCAACGAATTTTATTGGAGATGGTAGTGGTTTAACAGGTGTTGCTAATACTGATAATGTAGTTTCTACAACTCTTAGTGTATCTGGTGTTGTTACTGCAATTGGTGGACTTTATGTTGGTACTGCAGCAAGTATCTATTCTAATGGTAATGTAACCTGTGGTATTGTAACTGCAACCAAGTATTATGGTGATGGTTCTAGCCTTTCTAATGTAACCAGCACAACTATAAACAATAATGCAAATAATAGATTAATAACTGGTTCAGGAACTGCTAATACATTAGAAGGAGAATCAACATTAACATATGACGGTGCTGCATTATCTGTCAGTACTGGTGCTACTATATTCACTAATGGTAATATTGCCTGTGGTATTATAACAGCAACAAGTTTTACAGTTGGGGGAACATCCCTTGCTGAAACTATTGCAGATACAGTTGGTGGTATGGTCAGCAGTAATACTGAATCAGGTATTACCGTTGCATATCAAGATGCTGATAATACTTTAGACTTTACTGTAGGAACATTAAACCAAAATACAACTGGTACTGCTGGTGGATTAAGTGGGACTCCTAATATTACAGTGGGAGATGTTGTTGCTGCTAGTTTAGATATTTCTGGTAACACTGATATTGATGGAACCTTAGAAGCAGATGCGATTACGGTTGACGGTACTGCTCTGAATGAATATATTGCTGATACCGTAGGTGCTATGGTTAGTAGTAATACTGAGTCTGGTATTACTGTAGCCTATGTTGATGATGATAATACATTAGATTTTACTGTTGGAACCTTAAACCAAGATACAACAGGTACTGCAGATAATATTACAGTCACTGCTAATAATTCTACTGATGAAACGGTATACCCAATATTTGTAGATGGTGCGACTGGTTCTCAAGGGGCTGAGTCTGACACAGGACTAACATATAATCCATCTGATGGTAACCTTACATCAACCACATTTACTGGAGCTTTAACTGGTAATGTAACTGGTAATGCATCTGGTAGTTCTGGAAGTTGTACAGGTAATGCTGCTGGATTGACTGGAACACCAGATATTACTGTTGATGAAATAACTGCTAGAAATATTAATCTTAGTGGTATCGCAACTTTTGCAGGTAATGTTAATCTTGGTGATACTGATTATCTTAATATTGGTGCTGGATCGGATTTAAAACTTTATCATACAAATGATCATTCTTATATTCATCAGGATGGTACAGGTAGTCTGTACATGTTGACTGATACCTTTAGATTAAATAATGAGGCTAATTCAGAAAATATAATTGCTGGTAATGCTGATGGAGCCGTTGAATTATATCATAATGGATCAAAGAAGGGTGAGACGGTATCAGGTGGTTTTACAGTAACGGGAACTTGTTCTGCAACAACATTCAGTGGTTCTGGTGCATCATTAACTAATATTCCAGGAATTGCATCAGAGTCAGATACTAGTGTTTCATCTACAAGTGCTACAACAGTCGCAACACTTTCTGCATCTACATATCGTGCTGCAATTATTGACGTATTAATTACACAGGGTTCTGCATATCAAGCAGGTCAATATGGATTAATCCATGATGGTACAACTGCAACAATAGTAGAGCAATGGGCAATTGCAACAGGAGATATGTTGGGAACCTTTACAACAACCATTAGTGGTGGTAATATGTTATTGCAAGTAAATATGGGAAGTTCATCCTCTGCAACAGTTACAGTTAAGTCCTCTACACTTACAGTATAATGAAGAAGTTTAATCTCCTGGTTGTTCAGGGGATTTGGGTGGTATTGGTATTGCATTTAGTCCAATTGCATATATAAGTTAGAATAATACTATGTGAATGACTGAAATACGTATTGGTGGTAAGTCTGCACCTAAACCTTTGAAGAATGGAAATGGTAAACCTAAACAACCTTTTAAGTGGGTTGCGATAGGACTTGGTGTTGCATTTGGATTATCACAGGTTGGTATGATGACAATGCTTTCTAGGAGAAATAATCTTCCAGTTTTAAATCTTCCAGTTGGTCCATATACATCTTATTTTGTTACAGCAGGGAAGGATGGATATTCAGTTAGATATCGTGCAAATGATCCTAAAGTTATGGAGGTGACTAAGGACGTTGATCGTCCTGGTGGCTTTCTGGGACTTAGTAAAACGAAAGTTAAAACTAGGGAACTTTATACAATGGATGGAGCACAACATCTTGGGTCGAAAGAAGGACTCTCCCAAGAAAAAATCGCATGTATCAAAGCAGAAGGTTCAGGAGAAGGAACAGGCAGGATGGTCGGGGGTAGCATTGGTGCTGCTGCTAGTCCTACCCTTAGTAGTATTCCCTTTGTTGGGTGGGTTCTTGCAGGTGCTGCTACGATGATTGGTATGGATCAAGGTGGTGAAATAGGAGGTCAAATGGCTAAAGACTTTGCGGATTGTTAACATAAAGAGAATATTAATTGATTAAATAATTGCATGTATGTAGTCTACGAAGAACATATTGAACAATTAGAGGAGGAGAACGCTGACCTAAAGCAAGAGGTTCTCGTCCTCCGGAAAAGACTGCAATACTATAAATTTGTCGTAGAAGAAGACGAATCTAATAAATAACTAGGTATTTGTATTTTTAGTTACACTATGGGACCAGCACAAATTGCTGCTTTAGAGAATTGTGGTATTCAGGTCGAAGATGCCACGGGGGACATTAAGTTCCGTGAATTTGAATTTTTTGATGTGATTAAACCAGAACCTATAAAGGTTCCACAATCAAACATACAATACGAAGACCCATTGGAAGAAGCTACAAAACTTCCAAATTACAATAAAATAGGAAATATTATAGATACCTATTTGGCCTGGAGAGGAACTAACTACATGATAAAGATGTTTTTCCCTTCGGTCAAAAAACCGTCACGCAGAGAAGTACAGGATCAAGTGAGAAAAGTGTATCCTGGTGCTAAACTCTGGAACTATCAGATTTCAAGTCATGAACCTGGAGAACCGATCCTCCAAGTCGGAGGAACATAAAACAGAAGAATTAGAAAAGCAAGTAGAAAACCTAAAGAAAATTATAGAACTACAACAAAAAACAACAGACCACGATAGAAGATTTGGAAAGTATGAAATGATGTAATTATGCCAGTTATTGATGACATTTATCTAGGTAATCCGAACCTAAAAAAAGCGAATGTTCCTCTTGAGTTTACTCAGGAACAGCTTCTGGAATATATGGCATGTAGACATGATCCTGTCTATTTTGCAAAACAGCATGTAAAGATCGTCAGTCTGGATGAAGGTTTAACCTCATTTAAACCTTATGATTTCCAAGAGAAATTAATTAAGAATTTCCACGAAAAAAGATTTAATATATGTAAGATGCCTCGTCAGACAGGTAAATCTACTACATGTATATCTTACCTCTTGCATTATCTGCTTTTTAATGATAGTGTTAATATTGGTATTCTTGCGAACAAGGCAGCAACTGCACGGGAACTATTAGGTCGTTTACAGACTGCATATGAGAATGTTCCTAAATGGATGCAACAAGGTGTCTTGTCTTGGAATAGAGGTTCATTAGAGTTAGAAAATGGTTCCAAAATCCTGGCTGCTTCGACTAGTGCCTCAGCTGTTCGAGGAATGTCATTCAATATCTTGTTTTTGGATGAGTTTGCATTCGTCCCAAATCATATTGCTGATTCGTTTTTTGCCTCTGTTTATCCTACTATTACTAGTGGTAAAAGTACGAAAGTCATAATGGTTTCTACCCCTCACGGGATGAATCATTTTTATAGGTATTGGCACGACGCAGAAAGAGGAAAGAATGAATATACTCCAACAGATGTACATTGGAGTGAAGTTCCTGGAAGAGATGAGAAGTGGAGAAAGCAAACAATTGCTAACACTTCTGAGCAACAGTTTAAAGTTGAGTTTGAATGTGAATTTTTAGGATCTGTTGATACTCTTATTGCACCTAGTAAATTAAGAAGTCTTATATATGAAGAACCAACAACGAGAAGTGCTGGATTAGATGTATATGAGGATCCAGTTAAAAAACATGATTATGTAATTACAGTAGACGTTGCTCGTGGTGTAGAAAAAGATTACTCTGCTTTTGTTGTTGTAGATATTACAGAGTTTCCTCATAAAGTAGTAGCAAAGTATAGGAATAATGAAATTAAACCTATGCTATTTCCTAATGTTATATACGATATAGCAAG
>VTLG01001002.1_pt1 | contig 21825 bp, 34 predicted proteins | sample 4694571 | NCBI WGS metagenome assembly VTLG01 (sample SAMN12604809, study PRJNA352737) | marine metagenome | biome: ENVO:00000447; feature: ENVO:00000209|ENVO:00000569|ENVO:01000036; material: ENVO:00002151; isolation source: viral sequences binned using virsorter ... | reverse complement strand
GGTAACGCACGACCCCGATAGTTTTTTAGTCAGACTGTTTCAAATTGCTTTGCGTTGCAACTTGATGTAAAAAGAAAATTAAATGGTAGAAAATAAAACTGAACTTATTAGACCATTTGGTGCTTCTATCTTAAAGGCTAGACTGCCTCATTCTATAATTGAAATTCTAAACAAGGACTGTCTGGAAATTGGCAACGATGAAGAATTAAGAACTAATTTGGATTGGTCGCCTAATTTGGCTGGGCGTGTGAAGTGGGAATATAAAATAAGGGATGAGGCAGTCGCTAAAATATCCGAGTTTGTTGCTGGATGTGCAAAGTCACTTCTAGTGCCACTTGATGCTAAAGATGAACACGCTGAATTTTTTAAATATATAGAAATCGGTTTGTTGTCTGCTTGGTTTATTAGACAATGGCGAGGCGAATACAATCCTGTGCATTTTCACACAGGTTGCCTTATGTCATCGGTTGGCTATCTTTCCTTGCCAAGTGACATTGATGAATTTTGGAAGGAAGAAGATAAAGACCATAACAGTTCAGGTGGACACATTGAATGGATTTCTGGACAAATGGGATTGACAAACAATACACGATACAAGGTCAAGCCGAAGGTTGGTGATTTTTATATTTTTCCAGCTTACCTAGATCACACCGTTTATCCGTTCAACAGCAAGTTTGAGCCACCAGACCCACAAGGGGAAAGGCGTTCATTCAGTATGAACATTACCTATAGGATTAATATGCCAAAAGAAAACGGTAAGGACAATGAATCAAAAAAAAGTTAATCGGATAACAACACAAGAAGAAAAAGATTATATTAAGGAAACAAGAAAAAAATATGAACAAGAGGAGTTAAGAGATAAAATGGAAAAAGTATCCAAAAAACAAAAAGGTGAGGGCGAAGATTTTTTATCCTATTTGCAAGAGGATGAAAACAAAAGCGAATTAAATTGTATTGGCTTTCCACATAATGACCCTTATGGTTTAGGTGAAGCATTTTGGAAGATATTTACAAAGCCAAAGGTTTAAGTTAGAATTTAGGTATGGAAACGCCTTTTTTTACACAAGAGCCTAATCCACTTGATAAACAAGTTGGTGGTAGCCATTATAAAAGATGGAAGATACAGCCATTGGAATTTGTTGAAGCAAACAAGCTGTCTTGGTTTGGATTTGTTATTTTAAAATACTTGTTCAGGATTGAAAGCAAGACTACAAGTGTTGAAAAGCAAGTAGAGGACTTGGATAAGATAATACACTATTCAAGGCTGAAACAATTATTTTTAACACAGGATATAAAAGAAGCAGATGCAACAACAGATACAGACGGTCAGCACGATACAACTAGCCAAGATTCTTAAATTATCGGAACGCAGAGTTCAACAGCTTACCAAAGAAGGGATAATACCCAAGCTGGACAGGAATAATTATAATCTTGTTGAGAGTGTAAATTTTTATATTGACTATCTAAAGCAACAGTTTTCTTCAGAGATAAGCACAGACGACATTGTTAAGAACAGGAACAGGCTGACTTTGGCTAGGGCTGAACTGTATGAAATAGAAAAGTCAAAGTTGGAAGAAGAATTGATTCCATCATCCGTAGTCAAGAAAACTTGGATGGGCTATATAAGTATGCTGAAAAATAAACTATTATCCATACCTAACAAGGTAGCACCATTGATGGTAACGGTAGAAAACATTAATGAGGCAAAACAAATACTAAAGGAAAGGATTTATGATTCATTAGATGAGATCGCAACAATCAACATTACAAACAAGTCACAAGGGAATGAAGGCGATACTGCAGTCAAGCCAAAGGCTGTTGAAGCCACCACCAAAAATGACGATAAGCGAGTGGAGTGACCAATATAGGATTTTGTCACCAGAGGCTTCTAGCGAGGCTGGAAGATTTGAAACTAGCAGAGCCATTTATCAAAAGGAAATAATGGATGCTATTTCAGACCCAAGCATTGAGGAAGTCATCATTATGTCTGGCTCACAGATCGGCAAAACGGAAATGCTTTTAAATGCCATTGGCTATTACATTGCCTATGACCCAGCACCAATTTTATTGATACAGCCGACATTGGAAATGGCTAGGGGTTGGTCGCAAAACAGATTGGCTACTATGTTGCGTGACAGCCCTATTCTACAGAACAAGGTTGCCGATGTGAAAAGTAGGGATAGTGGAAATACCGTTTTAAATAAAAGTTTCGATGGTGGTCATATTGCCACTTGTGGTGCTAACTCACCAGCTTCCCTGTCATCAAGACCCATTAAAATTGTTCTATGCGATGAAGTAGACAGATACCCACCTTCTGCTGGAACGGAAGGCGACCCTGTATTGTTGGCAAAAAGAAGAAGTGCTACTTTTTGGGATAGAAAAATTGTTTTAACATCCACGCCTACCATCGCTGGTGCAAGTAGAATAGAATCAGCTTTTGAAAATACGGACAAAAGAAAATTTTTAGTGCCTTGCCCTAAATGCAATCACGCACAAGAATTGAAATGGTCGCAAGTTGTTTGGGAAAATAAAGACCCTTATACTGCAAGGTATATGTGTAAGAAGTGTGACTATAAGTGGACTGAATCTGAAAGAATAAAATCCATTAGCAAGGGAAAGTGGGTTGCAACTTCAGAGGGCAATGGTAGTAATATCGGTTTCCATTTGTCAGGACTGTATTCAGTCTGGATGACAATGGAAGAAGCAGTTAGGGAGTTCCTAGTTGCAAAGAAAATGCCAAACACTTTGAGGGTGTTTGTTAATACATATCTTGGTGAAAGCTGGGAAGATGAAGGGGAACAAATAGATGAGCAAAATATATTCAATAGGAAAGAAGATTATCTATCTGGCAAGGTACAACAGGAAATTCCAAATAGTGTTGCTGTTATTACTGCTGGTGTTGATATACAAGATGATCGCATAGAACTAGAGATAGTTGGCTGGGGAAGGGATGAGGAAAGTTGGTCTTTAAGTTATGATAGAATTTATGGCGACCCTTCAGCACCTCACATCTGGAAACAGCTTGACCTGAAATTACTTCAAACATTTAAACATCCGTCTGGCGTTGAACTTCGCATCGCATCAACTTGTATTGATAGTGGCTACCATACAAAGTCAGTTTATGAATTTTGCAAACCACGATTTGCAAGACGAGTGTTCGCAATCAAAGGTGTGGCTGGTCACGGTAAGGCAATCATCGGCAGACCGACAAGAAATAATATTGCAAAGATTCCGTTGTTTCCTGTGGGTGTGGATTCTGCAAAAGAATTACTGTATTCAAGGTTAAGAATAAAGGATGAGGGTGCTGGATATTGTCATTTTCCAAAACATTATGAACAAGAGTATTTTATGCAACTGACAGCAGAGAAAATTGTCACTAAATATTTTAAGGGATTTCCAAGACGAGAGTTTGTTAAAATCAGACCACGCAATGAAGCACTTGATTGTCGTGTTTACAGCATTGCATCTTTGTCCGTACTGAACACAGACATAAACAAGTTGGCTGAAAGGCTTGAAATTAGGTCAGAAAAAAAAGATAACAATATAATTAATAAAGAAAAATCTAATATGAAAAAAAACAAGCCTAATTTTGTCCACTCTTGGGATGCGTAATGGTAAATCTTTTTACAGAAATACCAGAAATAGAGCCTAAAGTATTCTATAAGGGCGATACAGTCGTCTGGAAAAGAACGGATATTGGTGCTGATTATCCACCTTCAAGTCATTCAATGGTTTGGGAAGCATCATTGGAAACAAGTGGCTCAACAAGATTTTCTGCAACTGTAACAGAATCAGGAACGGAATATACTTTCACATTGGATAATTCTGCGACAGCTAGTTATACTGCTGGTAACTACAAATGGTTTTTAAAAGTTATTCAAACAAGTGATAGTGAAACATTAGTAATAGATTCAGGTGACATAAAAGTTAAGGATAATTATTTTGCAACCACAGGCGATATTAGAAGCCACGCAAAAATAATGGTAGATAAGATTGAAAGCATATTAGAGGGAAAAGCTGATTCAGATGTTTCCAGCTATTCCATTGGCAACAGAAGTTTGTCTAAAATGTCGCCAGAGGAACTAACCACTTGGCGTGACCACTACAGGGCTGAATACAATAGGGAGTTACGAGTGGAACGAATAGATAGAGGCGAAGGCACAGGCAATACTGTCAAGGTGCGTTTTGATAGCAACTAATGGGTATATTCGATAAAATTTTTAAGAAAAGAAAAAGAAGAAACTATGTTGGTGCGAATACCAATCGCTTGTTCAATGATTTTGTTACAACAACATTATCTGCTGATAGTGAAATAAAAGGAAGCATTAAGACACTACGAGCAAGGTCGAGGGATTTATCACGCAACAACACTTTTGCTAAAAGGTTTATAAGTGCCTATGTTGACAATGTTATTGGTGCGAATGGCGTTCACTTGCAAGTGAGAAGTCGTGACCCTAACGGTGTTATTGATACATTTGCAAACAACACCATTGAAAGGGAATTTAAGAATTGGGGAAAATCTGTTTCTGCCGATGGTCGTTTAAGCTGGATTGATGCACAACGGTTATTCGCTGAAACTTATGCAAGGGATGGCGAGGTCATTGTTAAACTCATTCAGAATTTTGACAACCCCCATAAGTTCGCCATTGAATTTATAGAATCGGATTTTTTAGACAGCGAATATAACGAACACAGCAAGAAAATAAGAATGGGCGTGGAAAGAAATGACTTTGGTAAGCCTATTAACTATCATTTTTTAAAATACCATCCTTACGATACTGCCTTTCCAACAATGGAACATTATGGAACGAATTATAATGTTGTTCCAGCAGAACAGATTATACATTTCTACCATCAAGAACGACCACATCAAACAAGGGGAGTTCCACCACTATCCGTCTGCTTGAGGGATTTAAAAATGTTGGATGGCTACTTGGAAGCTGAACTGATTGCTAGTCGAGTATCGGCTTGTAAGATGGGCTTTTTTAAAAGTGGTGATTCAAACAGTTATCAAGGCGAGGACATTATTGAAACAAACACACCTGTTATGTCAGCTTCACCAGCCAATTTTGAACAATTGCCTAGTGGCGTGGACTTTCAGGCATTTGACCCACAGCATCCGACAACTGCTTTCAAGGATTTTACCAAACAAGTTATTAGAAGCATCGCTAGTGGACTTGGCATTAGCTACAACACACTTGCGAATGACTTGGAAAGCGTAAACTATTCTAGTTTAAGGCAAGGTGCATTGGAAGAAAGAGATCATTGGAAATGCGAACAGAATAAAATAATTAATCAGTTTCACAATAAGATTTTTGATAGTTGGCTGGAAATGAGTTTATTAACTGATAGGCTCGAAGGACTACCAGCTAGTAAATTTAATAAGTTCAATGTGCCTGTCTGGAAGCCTAGAGGATGGCAATGGATTGACCCTAAAAAGGAAATCGAGGCATTGCAAATAGGCGTAGCCAATGGCTTTATCACTATGCAAGATGTTCAATCCAATTATGGAAGGGATGTCGCTGATGTCTTTGAACAGATACAAGTAGAAAAAGAGATAGCCGAGCAATATGGTATTCAAATGAACTTTGAGCCATTTGGTCAAAAAGAATCCGAGCCTGAAGTTGCTAGGGATGGAAAGACGGAAGAAAATTAGGTAGAAAAATATTATGAATAAAATAAATAAGAAACACATTGAATCTATTAAGGAAGATAGTGATACAGTTACAATTAAGTTTCATAAAAATCCAAAAGATTATGAAGAAGATCAAGAAGAAAACAAATCCGATAGCGAAATTATTACGGAACAACCCACTATGGAAAATGAAAGTGATATTAAGCAAAAAGATATACTCACGAAAGAAGGAAAAGAACACAGGGTATCCGCAAGTAATGAGGAATCTGGATTAGTTCACAAGGAAATGGAAAAACCAGAAAAACTTGAAAGAGTTTTTAATTTTAAAATAGATAAGAAACAAAAACCGTATGATGAAAAAACAAGAACGGTTGACATAGCATTTAGTTCGGAAGTTCCTTACCCAAGAAGTTTTGGTATGGAAATCCTTTCGCACAAACAAGAAGATGTGGATATGGAATTTTTTAATAGTGGCAATGCACCATTATTATTAGACCACGATTCCACAAAACAAATTGGCATCATAGAAAAAGCCGACATTAGCGAGTACGACAAGATGGGTCGTGCTAGGGTTAGGTTTGGAAAATCCAACCTTGCTAAAGAAGTTTTTAATGATGTTCTGGATGGCATACGGAAAAATATTTCCGTAGGCTATGAGATAACCAATATGGTCAAGATGAAGAAGGAAAATCAAAGTGATGGAACACCAGACAATTTTCGAGTTTCTTGGCGACCATTAGAGGTGTCTAGCGTTTCTGTTCCAGCCGACATATCGGTTGGCGTGGGAAGGTCTAGGCAAGACATTAACCCTGTTCTTTCCAATGAAGGAAAGGACAATAACTATAAGGAAAAAACGATGACTGAAAAAATCGAAAATCCGAAGGTTGAGGAAACTAAAGTTGATGTTAAAGCTATAACCGAAAATGCTCGTAAAGATGAATTTGCAAGAATAAAAGAAATAACTGCAATTGGTGGTAAACATAATTGTAGGGATTTGGCTGAAAAGTCTATTCAAGCTGGTGATTCTGTTGCCGAGTTTAGAGGTAGAGTTTTAGATCACATTGGTACTGCAAAACCTTTGGAACAAAAAAACATCGGACTTTCAGAAAAGGAAAGCAGAGATTATTCCATTGTCAGGGCTATTAAAGCTATGTCAACAGGAGATTGGTCTGATGCTCAATTGGAAAAGGAAGCATCCGATGAAGTTGCACGAAAAACAGGCAGAACACCAAGAGGAGTTTTTGTACCGTCTGATGTAAGATGGACAAGAGATTTGATTCAAGGTGTAAGTGCTGATGGTGGTGCTTTAGTTGCAACCAATCTTTTAAGTGGCTCATTTATTGAGGCGTTAAGAGCAAAAATGGTTGTTAAACAAGCTGGTGCATTATTTTTAAGTGGTTTGGTTGGCGATGTTGCTATTCCAGCACAACTTGCAGTTAATTCTGCATCTTGGGTTGCTGAAAATGGGGCAGTAAGCGAAGTAAACACTACTTACAGGCAAGTCACAATGAATCCTAAAACTTTAGGAACATTTACTGACATATCAAGACACTTAATGCATCAATCAACCCCAGCGATAGAAACTATTGTTAGAAATGATATTATTAAATCACTTTCTAATGAAGTTGATAAAAAAGCTATTCAAGGCGATGGCACATCCAATACACCAACAGGTATTTTAAGTACCTCTGGCATTGGGGCAGTTGCTATTGGCACGAATGGTGGTGCTGGAACTTGGGCTAAAGTTGTTGAAACTTGGAAAGAAGTTGCTACTGACAATGCAGATATTGGTGCTTTAGGGTGGATTGCATCCCCTCTACAAATATCAAGATTTATGTCTACAGCTAAAGTAAGTTCTTCTGATTCAGTAATGATTATGAACGATCAAATGAATCTTATGGGCTATAAAATGCACTCAACAACCAACTCACCAGACAACCTTACTAAAGGAACTTCAAGTGGAGATTGCTCTGCCTTGATCTTTGGTAACTACAATGATTTACTCATTGGTGAATGGGGTAATCTCGATATTAATATTGACCCTTATACTAATAGTTCTAAAGGTGGAACTAGGATTATAGGATTATATGATGTTGATGTTGCTGTTCGACACGCAGAATCTTTTGCGTCTATTAAGGACTTAAACGCTTAATAAACAATGGATAGTGAGGCGTGGAATTGACCACGCCTTTCTATTTGTATAAGAAGGTAAATATGAAAATAAAAATTTTAAGAGGAACTGTTATCAAGGGTACTGATTATGAAGCTGGTGATATTGTTGATACAGACCAAGATTCAGGAGTTTTATTAGTTGGTATGAAAAAAGCAATGGAAATAAAACCAGAAGATAAAAAAGTTCCTTTAACAAAAGAAAAAAAAAGATTTACACGCTGAAAAAAGCTAACTGCAAAGAGTTAGTTGGTATAAAACTAGGTCTTTATGGTTATAGATTATCCAAAAGTAGAAGTTAAATGGATTGATACCGTCAGTCATTCTGAATGGCTTGACAAGGAACAAATGTTAAAATTAGTTCCATCCAATTGTAGAAATCGTGGCTACTTGTTTTCCAAAAATAAAAAGACTACTATACTGTTTGCCTCTGTTACATTTGATGACAAGGGCGAGGTTGATAATTATGGTGACATTACTGTAATACCAACACCAAATGTGATAGAAATTATTAAGGATAAAGAAAATGGGAGTAGAAACAGACACAATAAGAAGCATATACTTAAACACAAATGATTATGGACAAGAAGCGACATACACACCGTCAGGTGGGTCTGGTAGTACGATTAATGGTATTTTGGATAAGGAGTCAGATGATATTGAATCTGGTGGCGAGGTTGGTGTCGTTTATTCTACCACTACTTTTACTTGCCGTACTTCTGATGTTTCTAGTGCTAGTTTTGGCGATTCACTTGTAACGGACAGCGTGACCTATACGGTTAGGAAGGTTGAGCCAGATAATAATGGTATGACTGTTTTGACTTTAGAAACTTAATGGTCGTTGTTGAAAAAAGATATAAAAATTCAAATGACAAATGGGAATTTGATTCAATTTATTATGATGGATTAGAAAATGGAAAGAAAAGAGAAAAAGAATATGCTAAATGTTTTAAAAATAAAAATGATGGAATATACGAATACAAGGTAAAATTAGATGGCACACATAAGAAAAACAATTAGGGAAAATATCGGAACAGCCTTGACAGGGTTATCCACTACAGGAAGTTCCGTTTTTGAAAGTAGGACTTTTCCAATTAACTTTTCAGCCCTTCCAGCCTTGCTGATTTATACAAAGGATGAGGAAGTAATAGAATTTTCACTAAAGACACCAAGAACACAGTTTAGGCAATTGCAAGTTATAATAGAAGCCCACATCAAGGGAACTTCCAACATTGATGACACCATAGACACGATAGCAGAGGAAGTGGAAGAAGCGATGGTTACGGATGTCAGTAGGGGTGGACACGCAAAAGATACAAGGTTAGTTTCCACAGAAATAGAGTTTGAAGAAGCAACTTCAAAGGTTGGACTAGCGATATTCACTTATGTTATAGAATACGCAACAGTTGAAAATGCTGTTCAAACAGGAGTATAAACTTATGAGTGAAGGAACAATTATTTTAAAGTTTCCAAAATCCGATGATACCATAAAGGTGACAAAGGAAATGGAAGAATATTATTTGAAGATGGGCTACACACATACATCAAAAGTTGATAATCCAAAAGTAATTAAACTAAACCCAAAAAAAAAAGATAAGGAGTAAAAATGGCTAATCATACAGGCGTTTCTGGTCAAGTTAAAGTTGGGTCTAATATTGTAGCAGAGGTAAGAAGTTTCTCTTTGGACACTACTGCTGAAATAATAGAAGATACGACATTGACCGATACTTCAAGAAGTTATCAAGTTGGTAAAAAGGGTGCTACTGCAACTGTAGATTGCTGGTGGGATGAAACAGATACGAATGGGCAAATCGCTATTATAGAAGGCTCACAAGTAGTGTTAAATCTTTATCCAGAAGGCTCTGATTCAGGTGATTACTATTTTTCAGGCACTTACCTGATTGGTAGTAATTCTATTTCTATTCCAACTGATGGTATTATTGAAGCAAGTTTTAATGCAACAATGACAGGTGCTTTGACTAGAGGTACAGTCTAATATTTATTGTTTTTTAGCAATTTTAATATTATATAAGTTGGATGAGTAAAAAAGAGAGGGCAATTAGTTTTGCTACTGAACATTTTTCAACACAAACAACTAAAAAGATTACTGTTCCTGAATGGCAAGATGACAAAGGCAAACCATTAGAAATATTTTATACGCCTATGAACTTGGCTGAAAAGCGAAAGTTATTCAGGTTGATGAAGCAAGATGATGTGGGTGCGTTAGCCGACCTTCTCATTATGAAAGCGAGGGATGCCGATGGCAATAGATTGTTTTCACCAGAGGACAAGGATGACTTCTTGTTTAAGGTTGACCCTGATGTACTTTCCGATGTCGCATCAAAAATATCCGTTACACCACAGCCAGACGAACTAAAAAAAAACTAAACGAGGACAAGGAACTTGAAGCCATTTGCTTTTTGTCCGAGCATCTACATCAAACAGTTGAGCAGACCTTGAAAATGAGTGAAGCAGAGTTTAATCTGTGGATTGCATATTTAAACAAAAAGAATAAGGATTCAAAACTGAAAAATGGCTAATAAATTACATTATGACATTACTGCAAAAGACAGAACAAAAAGGGTCTTTAGTGCATTAGGAAGTAGCCTTAAAAAAGTAGGGAAAGCAGTATTCAATATGAAAACTGCATTGGTCGGTCTAGCTGGTGTTGCTGGTCTAGGCTTATTGGTTAGGGCTTCTCTAAAATCAATTGACAATCTTGGAAAACTATCAAGACAAATTTTCATTTCAACAGAGGACTTGGGTGCGTTTCGACTTGCATCGGAACTAGGTGGCACATCGCTAGAGGCATTTGCCAAAGGTGCAAGAACACTTGCAGTCGGCATTAATGATTTTCTTGTCAAGGGTACAGGCGTTGCAAAGGAAGCCTTTGAACAATTAGGAATAACAGCAGACGACTTGAAAGCAACTAATGGCGATTTGTTTTCACAATTTGAATTGGTTGCCGATGCCTTATCACAACTGAAAGACGGAACAGACAAGACTGCCATCGCCTATAAGTTATTTGGTGGAAGAAACATTGAATTATTGACTGCTATCGAAGGTGGTGCTGGTGGATTAAGAAAAATCAGAGAGGAAGCTGAACGATTTGGTCTGACATTATCTTCTGAAATGGTCAAGCGTGTCGAGGATGCGAATGATTCTATGGCAAGAATGAAAATGAGAATGAAAGGATTAATTGATAATATTACAGTAGGTTTAGCACCAGCTTTTCAACGCATTACAGACGGTCTTGGAAAAATGTTCGATGGTTACATTAAGAATCAAGGTGGGGTGCAAAACTTTTCAGAAGTCATCGTCACAAAATTATTACAAGCAATTTCTATTATGGTTAAAATGTTAGCTAACGCCATTTTCGCCATAGAAAGGTTTATGAATAAAATAAAAGACATTCTCAAGTGGACAGGATTATTTGATGACGGAATTAGAGAATTAGAATTTTCAATTACTCAATGGGGAAAAAGAATTGAAGGAAACATTGAACAAATAAAATTTTTACAAGATGCATTGGATGGTGGATTAATTGATGTTCTAGGGGAAACACAAAACACGATAGATGCATTAAATGCAGAAAATTTAAAATTTGAAGAACAAATAGAAGCAACGAAAAATAAAATTACAGATTTAACAAGAGCATTTGAAGTTACCAACGATACAGGAGAAGATACTTATTCGGTGTTTAATAAAATTATTGAAGCATTAGATAAATTAATAAAGGACATAGCAACAGTTGAGCAAGTCAGCAATAGGGCGATGATTGCTATGGCTAATAATAATGATAAGATGATTGAAAGCATACACAAGGAAACACAAGCAGAAAAAGATTTACTAGAACAAAAAAAAGCATCAAGCAAGGGTGCTATAGCCTTATATCAAACAGAACTAGAAGAAAGATTGGCATTTAATAAACAAATAAAACAGAATACTGTTGACACATTACAAGCCTTGTCAGGAATTAACAGAAATGCTTTCAGGGCTTTTAAGGCGATGCAAATAGCAGAGGTAACGATTAATGCCATAAAATCTGCAAGTTCGGCTTTTGCACAATTTAAATTTCCAATGAATTACCTTATGGCTGGTAGTCATTATGCTAAAGGAATGGCGTTGGTGGCACAAATAAGAAGCACATCTTATTCTGGAAAAAGAATGGGTGGTGGTGTTCGTGAAGGTACGCCCTATATGGTTGGGGAAGCTGGAAGGGAATTATTTGTTCCTAATCAAAGTGGAAACATTGTTGCAAACGATCAGTTGGGAAGAAATGTAAATGTTAACTTTCACATTGAAACGGTGGATGCTGGTGGCTTTGACCAACTGTTATCACAAAGACGGTCTTTAATTGTCAATATGATTAATAGTGCTGTCAATGAACAAGGCAAACAGGCAATCGTATGAAAACAATAATACATATCAATCAGCATAAGATTAGAAGCAATATTCATAAAAGTTTAAGGCATAAAGAGCCTGTTATTACAGTTAAGAATTACAAGACAAACAATTATTGCAATGAAGTAAAAATTCTAGGCGAAAGCAAGATTGTTTATTCACCAGACAAGCCATTGAGTTGTGGTGCTAGATGTTGGGTGGAAACACAATCTGAAGTTGAGGTGATACGATGAGTGGTGCATTACCCAATACCGATTTTCAAGTTTTTAATATTAAAAGCAATCAACCGACTTTAGTGAGTGTCAGCGATAGTGGAAAATCATTCAGGCGACAAGTATCAGGACAAAGATGGTCTATGACTTTAAGCTATCCGATAATGACCAGATCAATATTCGCACCTACGATGGCGTTTATCGTGAAACAAAGGGGTGCAAAAGAAAGTTTTACCATAACCTATCCAAGCTATATGAACGCACAAGGCAATGAAACAGGAACAGTTTTAGTCAATGGCGTTCATTCTGCTGGTGACACGACAATTGCAATGGATGGATTTGGTGGTGATGGTGCTGGAAGGTTTTTGGCTGGTGATTTTATAAAGTTTAGTGGACACGATAAGGTCTATATGGTTGTTTCCGATGTCACTTCATCTTCCAACGCTTCAACCGTTACAATTGAGCCACCTATAGTGAGTGCTTTGTCTAACAATGAAACCGTTACCTATGACAGCGTTCCTTTTACAGTTTATCTTTTAAATGATGTTCAGGAATTTAATGCTGGTCAAGCAAACTCATCAGGGCTTCCTCTATTCAAGTTTGAGTTGGATGTAATTGAGGCAATCTAAATGGCTAGGGGATTAACAAGTGCTGTTAAGACGGAACTAGCAACAGGTGGTGCGACAGCCATTGAGCCTGTCTTTCTTTTTTATTTGGGATTTGCCACACCGTTATACAAGACCAATTGTTCTTTTAACTTAACTTCAAGCGTGAGTGGCTCTAGCCAGACCTATACATCGGATGGATTTGTTCTAGGCATTAGCACTATGTCAGAAACAACAGAGCCGATAAAAAATTCATTAAAAATAACAATTAGTGGGGTCAGTCAGCCCATCATATCTATTATTCTTAATGAAAACATAATCAATGACAGCGTGAAGATATGGCAAGGATTTTTGGATACATCCAATGCACTTATAGCAGACCCCTATCTTTTGTTTGACGGAACTATCAACCAATATTCAATAGAGGATGATACAAAGACAGCATTGGTTGGATTGGAACTGACTTCTACTTGGGGTCAGTTTGAAAAAGTCAATGGTCGAAACACAAGCGACACTTCACAGCAACGACACTTTGCAAGTGACAAAGGTTTTGAATTTTCAGCCTTGACGATTAGGGATATTAGATGGGGTAGGGCGTGAAGAATTTTACTTGGATATTATTTTTTCTTTTTGTTTTAATGCAACCAAGCGAGGCTCACGCTTGGGGTATTGGTAGCATCATCAGCGTTGCAACAGGAACCGTTACAAGTATATTTGGCTCAATTGCTTCTAGCCCTATATTTACTTTTATCAGCCCTATTGCTTCCATAATCAGTATTGCAATGGTGGCTATATCGTGGCTGAACAAGCCAGACGAGCCAGACTTCAATGTTAATGAGCCATCGCCAGAACAAAAATCAAAGGGAATTTTAGCCAATAAAACTTCTGGTATTGCTTCCTTACCTGTCATTTATGGTATGAGGAAGGTTGGTGGAAATATTGTTTTCCTAGAAACTTCTGGAACGGACAATGAATTTTTATATATGATTTTCACTTTAGCAGAGGGCATTTGTGAAAGTTGTGAAAGCATTTATATTGATGACAAGCTGGTTACTTGGAGTGGTGCATTAACGGATGGAACAACAAGAACAGTTGGCTCTGGTGATTCAAATTTCTATAAGGATTCAACATCGCACATTTCCGTAACTTGGTATGATGGCGATGACAGTCAAACTTATGATACGACAGTTGGCTCACTATCTAGCTGGACTTCTAATCACCGTTTGCGTGGCGTATCCTATCTTGCTTTCAAATTTACTTGGAATCAGGATATATTTTCTTCAATACCAAATGTAAAAGCTATTATTAAGGGAAGAAAAGTTTACAATCCTAATTTGGATGGAACAAAAACAGGTGGAAGTGGCTCACACAGAGAAGATACGGTGTCAACCCACGAATGGTCAAATAATCCAGCCTATTGTTTATTGGATTATCTACGCAATGCTCGTTACGGTATGGGTATTGCTAACGATAACTTTGATGATGATTACGCTGATTGGCAGACTGCTGGGGATGTTTGTGATACTGATGTTACTGCTTATGGCTCTACTACTATAGACATTTTTGACTGCAATGCAGTTTTTGATACAAAGTCAAAGGTTATAAAAAATGTTAAGGATTTTCTTTCTGGTTGCAGAGGCTACTTAAACTATACAGGTGGAAAATATAAATTACTAATTGAAACTACAGGAAGTGCATCAATAACATTAACGGAAGATAATATCATTGGTGGCATTGGCATTAATAGCAAGGACAAGAACACAAGATTTAACAGGGTCATATGCAGTTTTGTAAACCCTGATAAGAACTACACAAGCGATGAAGCCCAATTTCCACCTGTCGATGATAGTGGCTTAACTTCAGCCGATCAACACGCAACAATGAAAACAGCCGATGGTGGCATACTGTTGGAAGGCAGATTTGACTTGCCGACTATTACTAGCCCATATCAAGCACAGGAAACAGCAGAAGTTATTTTAAGAAGAAGCAGAAGCAGTCTGGAAGTAAGCCTAAAGGCTGATTCTACAGCATTGGACTTGGCGATAGGCGACATTGTAAACATAACACACGCTACGCCCAGCTTTAGTGCAAAGGCGTTTCGAGTTATGGGAATGACGATTAATTCTGACTTGACTTGCGACTTACAATTAATTGAACATCAAGATGCATATTATACTTGGGCGACAAAAACACAAGTGGCAACCATACCGACAACAACATTGCCTAATCCATACAGCGTTGTTGCACCAGCAAGTGTAACACTTACGGATGAGTTGATAATTTATAATGAAGGAACGGTCTTGACGAGGTTGAACATTTTATTGGGCGTTTCGACAGATAAGTTCGTTCAATATTATCAAGTGGAAGCAAAGTTAAGCACGGAATCGGATTATAAAATTATAGGAAAAGGAACACAGTTAAATTATGAAATGCTGAATGTGGTCGATGACAAAACATATAATGTCAGGGCAAAAGCAATCAATTCATTGGGCGTTTCAAGTTCCTATACTTCTGCAAACAGACTAATCGTTGGTGCGACAGAGCCACCTAGCGATGTAACTAATTTTTCCGTCAATATGCAAGGCTCAAACCAAATGCAGTTGAATTGGGATGCAGTAACGGATTTGGATGTAAGCTATTATGAAATACGCTACCAGAATGTTACTGTTGATGCTCAATGGAATAAATCAAATAATTGGCTACAAGTACCAAGAACTTCTGGAACAACCAAAACTACCAATGCCAAGACAGGTGCTTTTTTAATCAAGGCAGTTGATAAACTAGGCAATGAATCAAACAATGAAACAATAATTTATTCCAATATATCCTCGCTACAAGCATATAAAAATATTTCTACTTTAACAGAAGATTTAAGTTTGGGAACTTATGATGCAGATGTAGCTTTAACAGATTCTTCTGGAACTAATTCCATTATTCTTGATACTATTACCGATTTTGACGATACTGTTGGAAACTTTGATAGTGCAAGTGGTGATTTTGACTTGGGTGGAACAGATGCAACAAGCAATCCATCTTATTACACAGCGAACATTGACAATGAAGGTTTTTATACATTAAATCAAACACTATCATTAAGTGGAGTTTATGATGTTTCCTTTACAAAAAATTTAACCATTGATCAAATTGAAGACCCATATGATTTATTTGATGATGGGCGAGGGTTTACAAATTTTGATGATGCACCAGCACCTTTTGATGGTAACGATCCTACTAATGCTACACAAAGTTTACAAATTGCTTATTCTGATTCAAGTTTGGGAAATGCGACAACTTATTATGCATTAAATGCTTCTACAACTTACAAAGGAAGATATTTTAAATTCCGATTGCGTATGGCTAATACCAATAACAAGGTAAGGGGATTTGTAAGTGGAATAGCTATTACTGTTGATATGGAAAAACGAGTTGAATCTGGTGAGGATATTGCAAGTACCACAAGCACAAAGGCTATCACTTTCACTAATGCTTTTTATGCCACCCCAGCAATAGGCATATCGGCACAGAATATGGCGACAGGCGATTACTATGCAATTACTTCAAAAAGTGCTACAGGTTTTTCCATCACATTCTACAATTCAAGTGCAAGTGGGGTAAATAGGACTTTTGATTATGTCATTCAAGGGTATGGGTTGAAATCATAAAGTTAAATTGATATTAATTAAATTGATAAGGATTAAATATGTCACAAATCATAAAAAGAAAGGGGTTTAATGTCACAAGTTTCAGATGTTAGTTTAGCCAATCAAGGCTTTAGTGCTTTTCGCACAGAATTGAATAATATTCTTGGTGCTTTGAATACAACAAGCATTGGAAGTTCAGCACCAGCTAGTTTAGGTGCTGGGTCATTATGGGTTGATACTTCTGCTGGTGTAACTGCTTACGCATTGAAATTTTATGATGGCTCTGATTCAATACAATTAGGGCTAATTAATACGACAGCGAATACTGTTGATTGGACAGACAGTTCGGTTTCTGCAGATTGGATACCATCAACTTGTAGTACAGCAAAAGCAATGGTATTAGGATTTTAAGGAGTAAAATATGGCAAGTGAATTATTAAAAGTAGCATTAAAACCTACTTGCTCAAATTCAGAAACAAAACTGATAGATGGTGCGAGTGGACACACTTATACTGTCCTGTCAATTTCGATTTGTGAAACTGCTGGAAATGCAGAAACATTTGATTTGTATGTTGATGATGGCGATGGTGGAACTGATCACTATATTTATAAAACACAAGCATTGGGTGCTAATGAAACTTTTATTCATAATGATAAAATAGTTTTGGAAGCTACTGATATGCTAGGTTTCATAACTGCAAGTTCAGCAGATGTTGATGTTGTAGTTAGTTATTTAGATCAAACTTTATAAGGTAAATTATGAGTGGAATTGTAGGAAGTAATCTTGGTCGTGGGTCTGGATTAGTTAAGGCTGGTGGCGTTGGTGCTGATGCTGTGTCTGGTGCTAACATAGCTGATGATGCAGTTGATGCAGAACATATAGCAGATAACGCAGTTGGACTTGTTGCCCTAGCATCAGGAACAGATGGAAATATTATATCATATGATTCAAGTGGAAATCCTGTAGCAGTCGCAACAGGAAATGATGGTCAAGTTTTGACCTCATCTGGGGCTGGTGCTGTTTGTGCTTTTGAAGATGCTTCTGGTGGTGGCACTTCTTGGCAAGCAATTAAAACATCAGGGTTTACTGCTGTCGCTGGGGAAGGTTATTTTTGTAATACAACAAGTGGGGGTTTTACTGCCACATTACCATCTTCGCCAAGTTTGGGCGATGAAGTAGCAATTATTGATTATGCTGGAACTTTTGATACAGCCACCCTAACAGTAGGAAGAAATTCACAAAAAATTCAAGGTGCCTCTGCTGATATGACAGTTACAACAGAGAGGGCTGGATTCACATTGGTATATGTTGATGCAACTCACGGATGGTTGCTGAAGAATAAATAATATGGCAACTTATCAATCAATTCGATATAATGTGGATTATGGGGGCAAGGCTGGTATTTTAATGCCTTTATTAACTTTTACGTCAGATGGTTCCGATGCTACTGCTGATTTTACAAGTAAAATAGATTCTACTTATGATGAGTATTTGTTTATAATAAACAATTTGCACGGAGAAACTAACGATACGAACCTTCAATGGCAGGTAAATGCTGTTGGTGGGTCTGGTTTTAATGAAACAGTTACATCCCAATTTTTTTATGCTTGGCACGATGAAGCTGATTCAGCCACAGAATTTACTACTGCAACTTATGGTGACCAAGCACAAGGAACAGATTTTATACGAATAAATAATGGTTGTACTAATAATAGTGATGACAACCAAGGTGCGTGGTTACGATTATATAATCCTTCTAGCACGACTTTCGTAAAACATTTTTTGAGCTGTGGTAGTACTTCTGAAGAAACGCCAGCAGTTATGCATAGTTTTGCAGGAGGTTATATTAATACAACTTCTGCTCTAGACGAAGTGCAATTCAGATTTTCATCAGGAGAAATTCAAGGTGGAACGATACAAATGTTCGGAGTTCATTAATGGCTACTTATTCAAGCATTAAATATGACTTCACACCACCAAGTGCAACAACATCGGCACAGGTGGGTGGGGGAGCGATGGTTTTAATTAAATCCATTGATATCAGTTCTGATACTAACATTAATTTTGTTGATGGTGCAAGTAGTGTTGTACTAGATAACACTTACAGAACCTATATTTTTAAATTTTATGATATACATCCAGCAACCAATGATGCTGATACTAAAATTTATGCATCAATAGATGGGGGAAGTAATTATAATGTAGCAGTTACTACAAGTTTTTTTCAAGCATATCACGATGAAGGCGATAGTACTGCTACACTTGCTTATTTAACTTCAAAAGATGTTGCACAAGGAACATCTGGTGCACCTATAGAACATTCAGTAGGAGCTGATAGTGACCAATCATCGGCTGGTGAACTATGGCTATTCAGTCCGTCATCAACAACTTATGTTAAACATTTTATTAGTAGGTTTGCTATATCTCACGCTGGGGATTATGCACAAAACATATTTGTAGGTGGATATTTTAACACAACAAGTGCAGTTGATGCAATTCGGTTTCAAAAAGATACAGGCAATTTAGATGCTGGAACAATTAAACTTTACGGAATAGCGTAATGGCAACATATAAAAGCATAGCGTATGACCAAGTATTAGGTAATCCTAGTGCTATGGTATTACTAGAGGAGCAGACAGCTTCTACTAGTGCAAATCTAACTTTTTCAAGTGGAATAGATTCTACTTACAAGGAATATATTTTTACTATAATAAGTTCACACCCAAGTACAAATCCTGGCATTTTAAGTTTTCAAGGAACAACAGATGGTACAAATTATAATGTAACAATAACAAGCTCAAGTTTTAGAGCATTTCACGCTGAAGATGATAGTGAATTAGGACTAGCATACGCAACTAATTTTGATCAAGCACAGGGAACTGCGTTACAGAATCTAGATAGTGGAAGTGGAAATGATAATGACAAAGCTAGTTCTGGATATTTACATTTATATAATCCATCTAGCACAACTTTTATAAAACATTTTAACGCACAAGTGTCTGAAACTAATGATGGGATTGTTAGCCATAATCATTTTACTGCTGGATATTTCAATACTACAAGTGCAATAACAGGAATTAGATTTCAACTGAATAGCGGAAACATAGACACAGGAACATTTAAAATGTATGGAGTAAACTAATGCCAAGATTTCATAATATAAACGGAGTAAAAGTACAATTCACAGCAGAGGAAGAAACTGCTAGGGATGTTGAAGAACAAGCGTGGCGTGATGGTCAACTTGACAGGGATTTAGCTGAACTTCGTAATAAACGAAACAGATTATTAGCACAAACAGATTTTTATGCCCTATCGGATGTCACAATGTCTGATGCAATGGAAGCGTATAGACAGGACTTGAGGGATTTACCAAGTGGTTTAGATACCACACAAAAAGTGGCTGATGTAGTATTCCCAACTAAACCATAAAAAAATACTGTGAATAATGGCAGAGAAAAATCAAACTGCAAATGTAGTCAGCGACAAAACTGCAATCGCTATGCCGATCAAAAACTTTATTGGCATCGTAGGTAGTGTAGCAGTTGGAGTTTGGGCATATTTTGGAATTATAGAGAGGTTAAATTCCATCGAAACAAAAGCTACATTAGCCGAAGCTGATCTAGAAAAAAATACAGAGTTTAGAATTAAATGGCCGAGAGGCGAAATGGGTTCATTACCAGCAGATGCTCAACAGGATATGTTGATTGAGTTTATGGCACAACAATTAGAGGGTATGCAATCTGAAATGGAAAGTATGATGTCAAATACTGTAAACATAAAGAGGGCACAACAGGATATAGAAAAAATGATTGCTGATATAGAAAAATTAAAGGACAAAGTTAGGGAAAATAAAAATGGAAGTGATTAGTGTAATCGTAATGTTCATATTCGGTAATATGAATGATACAGAAAACAGAATGACACAATATGTTCCTATGGAATCCTTGTCATCTTGTATGAAAGAAGTTAGACTATTAAAAAGGGATAGTGAATTTCAGAAAGATGCTTTTTGCTCCCCAGCATTAGTGGAAATGAAAGATGGAAAAGTTATTACTCTCCATAGTGAATTGCCTGATGGTGCAGTTATGGTAGATAAGAATGTATCAAAGGAAGCATTAAAGGAATGGACATTGAAAGCTAAACAAAAATGGGAAAGTTCAAAATAATTATGATTAGTTTAACTCTGTTTTCTATGTGGGGTTGTACCCCAATGCTAATGAATAAATTTGATGTACGACCATCTAAAACAACAGTTACCTATGGTCATACAGATACAACAAATGATACGGTAAAAGATGCAAAAAATGATTCAACTACAACAGCAGATTCTAATAAGGAATCTTGGACAATTCGTCAGGAGTTTGTCTGGGGGAAAGATAAATGAACGGAATGAAATTTAATTTAAGCATAATTTTTGCAGTAATTTTACAATTTGTAGGATTGGTGTGGTATCTTTCAAAGGTCGATAGTCGTGTGAATTTGCTTTACGATAATTTTGAAGCAGAAAATCAAAAGGATGTCATTGAAAACCAAGTTAAGATGAAATTGGATTTGGAAAATTTAATTGCAGAAGTTAAAGACTTAAAAAGAGATACGAAAAAAATGCAATCCAAAGAAAAAGAATTATTAAAACAAACAAAAAAAATAGACAAAGATCATCAGAAGTTATTTAGAATTTTAGAGGGCGATAATTCCAATAGGTCATATTCATATGGTGATTAAACTATTTGATTGGTTTGATTATACTGCAATAGGCATAGCAATATTAGCAGTTATGCTTTTCTTCATTTTAATGTGGGCTTAAATCCTTTGTCTATTTCCAATATACTTTTTAAATGGTTAAAATATGGTTTTTATTGATACTGATGAGTGTTCAAGACGGTCATCCTTTGGTCTATCGTGGCATATTGGGATTTGACAGTAAGGAAAAATGCTTGGAAGAATCTGTTAAGGCTGAAAACATTATGTTTGATATGGAAATGAAAAATGGGATTGGTGACAAAAGAACAATCTGGATTGAAAGTTTTTGCCTACCGTTTGACATCTTTAAGCCTGTAATGCTAAAGAAAGACAATAAATCAAATTCCAATGTAGAAAGTTAGTATGGCTAAAATCACACAGAATCGTGAGGACATCATAAAGATTAGAGGTGATATAC
>VTLG01012365.1_pt1 | contig 21827 bp, 23 predicted proteins | sample 4694571 | NCBI WGS metagenome assembly VTLG01 (sample SAMN12604809, study PRJNA352737) | marine metagenome | biome: ENVO:00000447; feature: ENVO:00000209|ENVO:00000569|ENVO:01000036; material: ENVO:00002151; isolation source: viral sequences binned using virsorter ... | reverse complement strand
GATATTGTTTTGGGAATAATGCTGGTCATATGTTTTATTAATATACTCAGCAAGTTCTTTTAAAATCCTATCTTCTTGATATTTGTATTCAATCGGATTTTCTTCAGTAGAAATAACTGGTTCTTGTTTTTTGAATAATTTCAAAATAAACTCCATAATATAATTGTATAGACTATAACATAAAAAAGGGGTGATGTCAAGTCACCCCTTAGTATTTTTATCAATTATTTGATAGTAATTTGTCGAGGTTTCTTTTCCTCTGGAACTACTCTTTCCAATTCAACTCGTAACATACCATCTTGTAATGAACCATCTTTTACAACGATATCATCTGCAAGAGTAAATTTTCTAGTGAATTGTCTATTTGCAATTCCACGATAAAGTTTATCATCATCTGTATTAGATTCTTTGATAGACTTTATTGTAAGTACACCATCAGCAACTTCTACATCAATATCTTTCTTACTGTAACCAGCAAGAGCCATTTCAATAGTAAAATTATAGTCACCATCTTTTACAATATTATAAGGTGGAAACCCTGTAGATTCTGCTTGATGAGTTGCATAATCCCACAATCTATCAAATTGTCGGTCAAACCCAACTGCATATGGTGTTAATTGATTTGTATCAAACGCTTGAAGAGCGTTTCTAAATGTGCTTAAACTATTCATTTTTTATCTCCTTTTAAGCAAGATTAAATTTTAAGTAAACCCTAAAAGGCATTTACTTTCGTGATAATGTCGGTGGGCCGCACCGATAAATCCTAAGATGTCTTACCATCTCTGTACCATCACTGTATCTATGTCTAACGATACTAGGTCTATGAAGGCCTTGTAATGGACATTATCACTACTATTTATATGGGGATTAATTTTGAAAAATCAACCCCCACACAAAACTTTTTTTAGGCAGCCTCTGCATATTCCAGAGCTTTGTCAAGTGCTTTTAACTTGACCCTACGATTTCGTCCATACCATGAACTAGTCATTCGTCCATCATTTGAACGACCTTGAATGTGGTCTGTCATGTAAGTGACAGTATTGAAGGCGTTCCAGAATGAACCTTGTGCAAAGTTAGCGCCAGGTTGTGTATCCAAATGTTCCATAGCGATTTTCGCATTGTTGGAAGTAAATGGAAGAACACCGTCTACTTTTTCCTTTGCAGGCGAACCAAACACTTCATTGAAGTACTGAACGATATTTTCAGAAGTATAGGGTTTAGAACCAAGGAACTCAGCCATTGACTTGTACTGTTCCATTTTTTCTTTTGCGATACCCATTTGTTCTTTAACCTCAGCAGAGTCAAACTCTTTTCGGTGATTAACTTTTACCATTGCATTACTATCTTGTGATAGTGAAAGAGTAAGTGTGTTATTGCAAACTACACGAATTGGTGTCATACGAATATCAATCGCTTTACCAAACTCATGTGGATTTGAGAACAGAAAGTAATTCTCTGTAACATCACCATTGAAAAGTTCAAATGACTCGTTAGTCTTTGCAAGAGCCCAGACCATCTTACCATCATTCAGTGAACCAGCAGTGTGCATCTGCATTTCACCAGCACGAACATACTCTTCAAAGAAATTGAAAGCATCTGCGTTCTGAACTGGATTCCAACCTTTACCAACTACATCAAGAACTAAACCGTCTGATGACCGTACAAGTGCTTGTTTGTTTTTAACAGTCGAACCACCAGAAGTAACCATATCTTGTTTTTCAACAGACCAATTAACTCCTGCTTTTTCCATCATTTGTTCTGGTGATAAGTCATCAATGACTTTTACACCAAGACCATGCCAAGGCAACTCACCAGCGTATGCCATTGTTTCTACCATATGTGCCATATTTTCTCTCCTTTATTTTATGACTGATTCTTTATTATGTATATAATATACCATGTTCTTAGAACAAAGTCAAGTCTCTCAAGTAAAAAAGTCCATTAATGGTGCAGTTTTTTTAATTCTTGATTGACAAATATCAAAGTATTCTTTTTCTTTTTCAATACCGATAAAATCAAACCCCTCATCTTTTGCAGCCATTCCTGTAGAACCACTTCCCATAAATGGGTCAAGTACAGTACCACCTTTTGGTGTAACTAATCTACAAAGGTATTTCATTAATTCAACTGGTTTTACTGTGGGGTGTGTATTCTTTTCTGCATTGTTTCTTTCATTCTTTGATACTTTTGGACAATAGAAATATCTTGCAGCTGAACCTTCATCTCCATATCCTACCATTTCATTTTTATTAGATATATTACCCCAACCCTCATACTTTTCTATATTTGATTTTACAATGTGTGGTTTAGATGAACCAAGTTTACTATTTGGAAATATATCTTTCACAACATCACTTCCATCATGCATAACATTTGCTGGAAATCTACCTCTGGGGTCTGCATCTGCAAATTCTGTTCCCTCTGCTTTCATACCAGAGTTGTTATTTGTCCACACCCCATCTCCACTTCTTGATTTACGAACTACTTTTTTTCTTTCTGCGTTTTGTACTTGACCAAAACTTAATTTATCTATACCAATTGCTTCTTTTGATTTCTTACCTTGGTCACGAAAATCTGGATTCGTATCTGGATATTTTGCATCATTACCTTCTATTCTACAACCATCAATGTTGATACCACCAGTTCCATACTTCAACACATTATCTATATTTGTACCCTCAAGTGGTTTTCTCGCCATCACGATAGGTTCATGTGCTGGTTTCAATGAAGTTCCCCAACCTTCCCATTCAGAATTACCTTTTGTTACTGTTTCAGTTCCATATCCAAATATTGCTTTGTTGTTTTGATTTGCTGGGTCAGCAGTATATCCTACACCTTTTGCAATCGCATCTTCAACACTACCTCTTTCTATTGTTCCCACAACTTCTCTATCATTACCTTGTTTCTTATCAACAGCTTTTCCAATATTTAAACTCTTTGGAAACCCAGAACCATACAACCACATAATTTGGTCACGAATTTCAAAACCAGCATCTTCTATTGCAACTGCCATTCTATGATAATTTCTTGATGCAGAAAAAGCAAGTAGATGTCCACCTGGCTTCAAAAGTTTATATGCAAGTTCCCAAGTTTCTTTACGAAATGCAATATCTCCACCATCCCATTCTTTACCCATAAATCCAGTTGATGCTCTTTTAAATGCGCCATCTGTTCCAAACTGTGCTGGTGCAGAACCCTCTTTACCAAATCTTTTTACAATAGATGTTAAATGGTATGGTGGGTCTGTAACTACGGAATCTACTTGTTTACCATCATCTATAAGTTTTTGCATTTCTTCAATGCAATCTCCATTAAGTAACAACATGACTAAAGTTCCTATTCTTTTCAAATTTTATTGTGTGTCTAAATTTATCAAATAACATATCTTGTTTATGTGATATTACAAATACATTTTCTTTATCAAACGTATTTAATATTTTAAGAAAATCATCTGTACCAGATGCATCTAGTGAACTATCAAATATTTCATCAAGTATTAAAAGATTTGTATTTGTAGAGTTTTTCATCTTTGCAATAGCTCTCCATGTAAATAATAATGCAAGGTCAATACGCATCTTCTCACCTTCTGAAAAGTTTGCGTATGAAAAGTCATCACGATATCTAGACTTGATAGTTTCATTAAAATTTTCATCTAGATTAAAATTACAGAAGAAATCCATAGAAGACAAATAAGTGTTGACAAGTTTATTCATAATTGGTAGATACTGTTTAACAATCTTTGTTTTGATACCAGAATCTTGTAACAAGTTTCTAGCAACGTCAAAATAAAACAATTCTTCTTTGTACTTTTTTGAGGTTGAATCTAAACTATACAACTTTTCTTTCAGTTTGTCAAGTCTTTTTATATCTTCTTTTCCAACTTCATTTTCAAGAATTTGTTTTATTTCTGTATCTAATTTTGAATTAAACTTTTCTAATTGAGTTATGGTACTACGATACTTTCCTATTTCAACTTCATTCTTTTGTATAGCCCCAGAGAGTTTCTTATATTCTTTTAGTTTGTTCTCTACCTTTTTCATCTCATCAGACATTTTATTTAAACCTTCTTCTAGTTTTGTAACTGAAGTTTGGTTCTGTTTAATCTTCTCTGATTTGAAAGTTTTATCAATATGTTGTTCACAAGTTGGACATTCATCATTCTCTTCAAAGAATGTAATTAATGTACTTTCACGATTGTGTTTATCTTTCAAAGAAAACTGAACATCTTTTAATTTATCTCTTTTTGTAATGACAACATCTTCACCTTTCATCGCTTCCAAAAAGGTGTTGGTGGATTGTTGTAATTCCGTTTCTCTTTTTTTGTTTTCAAAGATTTCTTCTTCATTATTTGATATAAGATTTGTTTTTTCAGTAAGAAGATTATCCCTATTGTTTTTAGAATCTTCAATATATTTTTCCTGTAGCTCAATTTTATTTTCAGTTAAATCATGAGAATACTTAGTATCAGTAAGGTTTGTATTTACTTCTCTTACTTTTGTTTTAAGAACAAGATTCATTAAGGAAAATATTTTAATATCTAAAATATCCTCTACAACTTCTCTTCTAGCTTGTGACCTTAATTGCATGAAAGGTATAAAAGTAGAACTACCAAGTATTACTACTTGTGTAAATGAACGATAATTAAATTTAAGAATTTGTTGTTCTAGATGTTTCTGATAATCTTTTGCATTTGCATTTTGATTTATCATCACACCATCTACATAGATTTCAAATACATTAGGTTTGATACCACGAACAATTTTTATCACTTTATTTTGAGTATTGAATTCTACTTCTACTACGGCTTCTCTCTGATTAATAGAATTTAATAGTTGAGATTTACTAATTTGTCTAAATGGTTTATTGAACAACGCAAAACACAACGCATCAAGAATAGTTGATTTACCAGCACCATTTTCACCTACAACAAGTGTAGATGGATTTTGGTCAAGTTGTATTTCAGTTAAAGTATTTCCAGTTGATAAAAAGTTTTTCCATCTCACTTTAGTAAATATTACCATTATATCTCCATATCACAAGCTTCTAGATAAAGCGCTTTCATAGTATTTTTTAGTCGTTCTTTATTTAAGTCAACATCAAGTTCATCAATGTACTTTTCTAAGAGTGTAGTTGTATCTTGAGTATTCTCTGCAATATCATCTGATACATTAGTCGCATCTAAGTCAGAAAAGTCCTCAACAATCTTTACCTCATGAGTTTGTTCTTGTAACAACCTATCGGTAAATCTATCAAACTGATATAAGTCTTTCTTATTAACAACTACAAGTTTTATAAACTTATCTTTATATTGAGAAACATCTATTTTACTATAATCTGTAGTAGTATCATCATAATAAATCTTTTCAAATATAGTATATGGATTTACAATTCTTTCTAATGTTTTATCTACTGTATCAAAGATATGAAAACCTTTAGGACAGTTATCATCACTCCATGTCATTTGATATGTTGCACCCAAATAATATATTTTACCATCATCAGACTTTTTATGAAAATGTCCAGAGAATACAGTATTAAATTTATTGAATACTTCTTTAGGATAACCATTCTCAGAGAAATGACCTTTATGCATTTCAAAACCATTTACTTCAAGATGACCCATACAAACATCTGCATTAGTAGCTTGAATACCTTTCATAGTTGAACCATAGTTTTCTGCATTAATCCAAGGACAGAAAAAGATTGGAACATTACCAAAGTTTACAGTGCAGTTCTCTTCATAAAATTTAATATTATTATGTTTAGTTCCAACCAATTCTGCAAGAGAATTTACCTCATTTGTATTCTTGTAATAGGTATCATGATTACCAATAAGAATATGTGTATCAATATTTCTGTCTATAATTGGTTGAAGGAATCGTGTGCGAAAATCATTTGCAATCTTATATGAAACAAACTTACGTCTGTCCATAGTATCACCTAAATGAATGATTGTGTCAATACCTTTTTTATCAATGTATGGAAAAAATATCTCTTCCCAAAACTTGTAAAAGTATTCGTTAAACGGTATACTATCATTTCTCGCACCAAAGTGTGTATCAGTTATCAGTGCTATCTTCATTATAAAATAATTCTAATCCTTTTGGTTTTTCTTTCTTCTTCTTGGGTTTGTAAACGTCTTCTGCTGGTAAAAAATTCTTCTGTAGATAATCAACGTAAGGATTCTCAAACTCTCCATTTCCACCATCAATTAAGTTTTCATCAATTGTCATATTTTCAATCATTTTGTTTTTCACATGAGCTTGTTTCTTTTCTTTTTGTATTCGTCTAAGAAATGCATAGTAGATAATCTGTGTAAAATATGCAAACGGATTATCTGATTTTTCTGGATTGAAGTTGTGTACATATTGTAAACAGTTTTCAATACCATCACTAATCATCTCTTCACGATAGGTATAGTTTATAAAATTTGGACGATAAGATAAATGATTTGCAATCTTTAGAAAACATTCACCAATATAATTAGTTACTTGTGGTATAGATTTTCCATCTTCTTTGGCTTTCTTACAACGGTCATTCCATTCTATCATCGCTTGTAAAAATTCTTTGTTATTTACATAATGTGGTTTTTTAGTTTTTGATTTTGGCACGACTCCATCCTTAATTAAAAGTTATATATACAATATCAGAATTACAAGTTAAAGTCAAGTAAATATTTTTTTGTTTTTTACTTGACTCTGACTTGACAAACTGTTATATTCTCTATGCTAGGGTTGAAGATAATTGTATTAATGTATAGTTTTACTAGGGTTAACATTATCATATTCATCTATTAAATCTTCATCTAATTCATTTTCCAACTTTGCTAGTTGTTCATCTGTCGGTTCACGAACAGAGAAACTTTCACTTCCCTTTTTCATTTTGGTAACACAATATTCATAAAATTTAGAAATACCAATGGATGCAGATGCTACTGCAACAATATTGTTTTTAATGATATCACACTTTTCCGTATCACCATAAGATACCCAACGAGATAGAGCCATAGTTTCTTCTATTCCTTGTCTAGATATTTTAGGTAAAGAATTAATCTTTAGTGGATTGTGTGCAGTTACAGTTCCATCTTTTTGATTACTTAGTGTAGTTATAATTTCATCACCATTTGTAAGTTTTAAAATTTTTGTTTCCATGTGTTTAACTTTCTATGGGTAAGTTTTTGATAGTATAATCAAATTCTTCCTCATTATAGATATTTATTCGTTCCATGAAATGTCGAAGTGTAAAGTTCTGTTTTGATTTCCAAGATAAGTCATCAGCTATATCGAAAAGAGTGGCGGTGGATTTGTCAGTACCTTGTCGCAACCCTCTACCGATTGATTGTAACACTCTAATTCGTGACTTGCTTGGACTACTAAAGACCACATTATGAAGATTGCGAATGTTAATGCCAGTAGAGAAAGTACCATATGATGCGACAATGATTGCACTTTTTTCTTTTTCTGTAATTTCACGAATATTCTCCCTTGTTTGTGTATCTGTTCCACCATGTACATAAAAGACTTTTCTATCTAAATCTTTTAACATATCATAAAGAACAGCTCCATGTTTTTCTACAAATTGAAATAATAATAGTGTATTACCTTTTAAGTGTGTTGTCAAGTTGATAATGAATTTATTTCTTCTTGTATCACGAACTAGTAAATCAACTTCATCTTGATAACTCTGGTCTTTCATAAACTTTTTATCTTTATCTGGATATTGTAATACTATACATTGGATATTTAATTTTGCAAGTGTTTTCTTATCCATTAATTCTTTAGTTGATACCACCTTATTTACAGAACCAAACAATCCCTCTAATACTAATCTGTGTGTTTGCATACCATCAAGTGTACCAGTAAAACCATGACGATACTGGGTTAAATGCATTTTGTTCATTATATTTGTAAGTGATTTGGCTTTAAATAAATGTACTTCATCACCAAGAATACAACCAAATTGTTCAAAGAATTTTCTTGGCATTTTGTAAAGAGATTGCCATGTGGATATAGTTACTTCTTTTGTAATTTCTCTAGAGTGTCCTTGATATATCTTTTGCATCTTTGCTTCCAGATAACCATAATCAAGAAAATCGGAGTACATCTGTTCCACAAGAGATGTTGTAGGAACAAGTATAAGGACTCTGTTAGACTCATACCATCTACTCAATAAATAAATTACAAGCGACTTACCACTAGCAGTAGGACTAAGAAGAAGGCTCCTATTGTTTCTGACTGCATGAGTAAATGCGTCCATCTGGTAATCACGAATCTGTAAAGTCTTTCCTTTGGACTTAGGTGACACTCTTCTAATAAATCCACCCAAGACTGTAGCTCTATGTTCTCCTTCATTTTGTACTCCTTCTTTATATTCAATACTTATATCGTTACGTTTTGCAAATTCTTCAATATATGAAACAAGACCAAAGTATATTTCACCACTCATTTGATTGAAAAGACGTATTTTCCCATCCCATATACGATTTTTATATGTGGGCATGAATCTTGCGCCAGGCACTTCAAAGGTAAAAAAGTCTGAAAGTTCTCTTGCAATATTTGGTTCTGTTTCTACTTTAATGTATACTTCATTCTTTTTTGAAATAATCAAATCGAACCTTCCATAAACCTTTTCCAATCAATCGCATTTTTAATTTGAAACCCACGATTGTTCATCATCTTACATATTCTTTCTGCATAATCACACATTGCATTATGATAATCTACAGTATGTTTGGCTTTAATTAAATCTTCATCACTTTCAAGATATGTTGGAATATCTTGTTTAAGAATTTTTAAGTCAAATGGTTTTTCATGATAAACCTTTGGGTCTGATTTACCAGAATAATATTCCCATTTATGTCGTAGAAGTTTTTTATATTCGGACTCTGATTGTTTTGATAACAAGTTCCAACGAGTGAATATTTTTAGATACTTTCCATAAAGTTCTGGAGTTCTTAAAGATTCAATATCCAGTTGTTCTTTATTTATTTTAAGGTCTTTTTCTGCTTCTTGTTGCAGTTGTTCTAAATCCATATTATATATCCTCAATTCAACGAGTGATGGATTGTCTAGCTCTTTTTATATTTAATGAAATCGTGTTTCAATATAAAAAATGTTGTTCAAGATATATCCATCACTCTTAATATTATATAGTAAACATCTCATACAGTTTATATGTAAATGTACAAGTTGCAGTTAAATATGTTGTATCAGTTAATTGTTGGTCAAATTGTAACGGACTTAATGAAACTGGATACAAGTCAGAAAATCTTACTTCCATTATTGGATTGTTTTTACTTGTCAATACTGTTAGTGTTGCTTCACCATACATTGCTTGTACACCAGATGGTTTGCCTGGATTTGTTACATCACCCTTTACAGATTCAGCAGTTGGAAATGTTTGTGATTCATCTTTCCGAAAAGATGAAAATTGTGTTCGTGATTTTGGAAAACCTATACCAACTAACCATTGATGTAACTCTCTATAATTTGTTAGTTTTTCATCAACAATGAATGATATTTCTAAATTATCAAATGTAAGGTCATCACCCTGTACTGGTATTTGTTTAAGTGGAGTTGGAAAAATTGAATCTCCAAGATTGACGCCAGGAATGTTTGCTTGAGTTACAAAAAACTCAACTGTAGGTAATTTGGGAATTTTAAATGCAAACTTTGTTGGGTCTGCATAATCCAATTCTGTGGGTTGTCTTTGTAGTGAATTTATCTGTACCATACTATTATTTATAATATAAAAAAAGAGGGGTAGAACCCCTCTTTATATTAGAGTTATTTTCTATAATAGTTAGGGTTTAATTGCATCAATGCCAGGCAAGTATTCACTCATTCCTAGTAATTCACCTGTGGTAAACTTTCCATCAAATGGGTCTAATTCACCATTAGTAATTTGGACTTGTAGGTCTTCAGCGATGTTTGCTAAAACTTCTGGCATATTAGTATAATCTGCCATTTTTACCATACCAGTATCCATACCACCCCATGTGTCTGAAGTTTCCCAAGTACCATCAATTACTGCTTGTACTCTTTTTACATAGTATGGCCCCCAATCATCAATGATTGCAGTTAACTGAGATTTTGGTGCAAATTTAATCATATCTGATGCTTGACCAAATCCAAGAATACCTTCCATCTCTGCAATTTGTAATGCAGCTGGTGAATCCGTATGTTGAGTTATAATATCTACACCTTGAGAAATTAATACTTTGGCTGCATCAGCTTCTTTTGCTGGGTCATACCAAGTATTTACCCATACCACATCAACATCAAAATCTGGATTAACAGATGTAGCACCTAACCAAAATGCGTTAATACCACGAATAACTTCTGGAATTGGAAAGGATGCAATATATCCAGCCTTACCTTTTTTACTCATGTGTCCAGCGATAACACCTTGAATATATCTACCTTGATAGAACTTTGAAGAATAGACTGACATATTTGGTGCAGTCTTATATCCAGTTGCGTGTTCAAATTTTACATCTGGAAATTCTTTTGCAACTTTTAACATGGACTCCATATAACCAAAAGAAGTTGCAAAAATAATATTAACTCCAGATTGAGCCATTTGTCGCATTACTCTTTCAGCATCAGGGCCATATTTAACATTTTCTACATATACCGTAGAAACCTTATCACCTAATTCAGACTCTACTAATAATCTGCCTTGGTCATGCATATAAGTCCAGCCATGGTCACCGACTGGGCCTACATATACAAATCCAACTTTTACTTCACTAGCATTTGCTAATGAAAAGGGTAGTGTCAGTAACATTGCAAATGCTACTGATAAAATCTTGAATAGTCTCATAAACTATATCCTTTCTTTTTTAATGGTTTTTAACATAGAACATAATAACTCTAACAATCCTATTTATAATTGGCTCTAGGGGAAGGACTCGAACCTTCACGATAAATATTTCTTTGCCAAGAACATCTATCACATGATTAACAGTCATGCGTGTCTACCAATTCCACCACCCCAGAATATTATTACTTCACGTTTAGTATACGTTTCAGTAATTCAATATATTTTTTAAACTCTTCTTTATCCATTAATTTTCTCCAGAGCTGCAATCATTCTAGTCATACCAATACCACCACCTACTCTTGGAAAGAAATCAAACTTGAGAAATTCCTCTAGTTCTGTTTCTACTCTTTCTTTACTGAATAGTTTAAATAACAGTTGACTGTATTCACCATTTGTGATAGTATGAAAGGTATCTCTCATTTGTTCTACATCTGTACTACGTTCTGCACTTCCTATTGTTTCCATACCACCAAGTATTACGTCTATTTTTTTACTTGTAACACCATCTTTATTTCTAGACATATTCCAAAAAGGTGAAGTAAATTCTGGAAAATGTGTTATCATTCCATGACCAATTTTTTCTTCATGTTCATTATCTAATTCTTCTACTTCAAATTCTGAAGCCCAATTATAATAAGTTCTATCTTCTAACTCTGGAAATCCTAGATATTCACAGAGTTCAATTTCCATCTTTTTTAAATCATTGATATCGCCTGGCATTTCAAATTCAAACATTGGAAATATAATATCATGTCTGCCAGGAATTGCATTTGGTTCTTGTCTGTACGAAGTGGAGACACAAAAAAACCCCTTAGAATTAGGGGCTGATAATAGTTCGTGTTCTAACCACATTTGACCTGTCTGGGGAAGTGGCCAGACCTCGCCGGCATAATTGTATGTTGCTACATTGAATGGGTCTTCACACGCAGCTAATATTGATAATCTATTTTGTGTGTGGACTTCTAAGAATCCTTTTCGCAAAAAAAAAGACCTCAAAAGGTCTACAGTTTTCGTAAATTTTTCTGGTGAAATTAGTTGTGTCATAATCTTTCCTTTTTCCTAAAAAAAGGGGGATTAAAAAACCCCCCTTTAAGTTTTAGATATTTAGTCTTCTTATTATTACATAAGGTTGTTAACTTGTACTCTTCTGTAATAGACGTTTTCATTTCCACCAAGACCGACATCAATAGCTGCATTAGCACCTTTATGGAATGGGTTAGTTGCCATACCATATCTGGTTTTGAAACCGATTTTTGGTTGGAAAGAATTTTCACCAACTGCACGAACCATCTGTAGTGGAACGTATGGGCAGTAGAATAGACCAGCGTCATATGGTGAAGTTCCCTTATATCCAACAACGTAGTATTGAGAAGCGGCATTATTAGCTGCATATGGGTCAATATACACTTTGTAACGACCATTCAGTGTACCAGCAAAAGTGTTACCACTGTCATCTACTTGTAGGTTGTTATTAAGAGCAGGAGTATAGTCAAGAATACCAGCCATCTGAAGTGCAGAGGCAACATCTGAAGAAGTAATAAGCATATTACCCTTTCCTCTTCTTGTTTCTTGAGCAATTACGTTTGCATCTCTTTCGATTTGGAACATAAGTCCTTTGAACTTCTCAACTGACCATCTACCGTTTGAGTCTGTATCTAAGTCAAAGATACCAGCGGAAGTTGTGTTGATTGAAGCACCTTTCTTTGCAGAAACGTAGATAGTTCTAATAACTTCTCTGTTAATTTCAGCAAGGATTTCTGAAGACAGAATATTTGACAATTCTGTTTCTGCATCTAGACCATGAATTGCTTTAAGGTCTTGAGCAAGTTCCATAGTGTACTCAGCTTTAAGTGCTCTTGACTTTGCTTCAACAGTGGCTTTTTCGATTGAGAATGCCATTTCAGCAAAATGTGCCCCAGAACCATCACCTAATGCTTCAGCAGTACCAGTAGTCATTCCACCGTCAGCGGTATATGCGCCAGGTGAACTATCGTTTAGTACAGCAGGGTTGGTTTCACCATTAGATGAAGTACCAGCAGAGCCAGGAACATTATTATTTACACCCTGACCAGAGAAAGCTGATTCTGCTTCGTCATAGAACGCTTCGTGTTTAGCAGTGAAACCTGTATTTTGGTCATCGTAGTTTGACTTCATTGCAAAGATAAGACCAGTTGGGCCAGTCATTGGCTGAACTGCACATACGTCATATGCAATCAAGTTTGGCATGGAACGTCTTACGAGCGAAATTAAAATTGGGTCGTAATTATCGACACCACTACCAGTAGAGTTAGTAGGTGCAGCTTCACGAAGGAAAGCAGCATCTTCTTTAAGTGATTTTTCTTGGTTTTCCAAGATGATTGAAGTAACGGCTTTTTTATAGTTATCCTTAATATCTGGTAAATCTGGATGATTAAGGACTGGCTGCCACTTCTCTTGTAAGTTTTCTGAATTATACATCTCTGTATCTCCCTTTAGATTTATTACTTATATTTATCATAATTTATTTTTTGACATTACCAAAAGGTCTTGCATCTGCATTATCCATGTAAGGTGCAGACCTCTTAATAGCACTAGTATACGCAGCCATAGCGTCACTCATGTCAATCTCTTGTGTACCTTCATCATTCTCTTCTGTAAGAGTTTGATTTGGAACAGACTTAGGAAAATAATTTTCCTTTAAAGTATTGAGTTTTTCAGTAAAGGAGTCCTTGTCTGTAAACTCAACATCTTCAACCAAACTAGCAAATTTCTCAGTTTGAGTCTCTGCTAAATCAGATGAAACTTCTTTGATAATAGACTCACGCACAAGTGAATCTTCAGATTGTTTCTTTTCAGTAAGTTTACCGATAGTATCATTTAACTTACCTTCAAGTTCTTCAATCTTCTGAGCTTGTGACTCAAGAATATCATACTTTTCGTCTGGAACATCAATGTAATGTTCTTCAAACAATGATTTTAGACCAGTAATGAAATCTTCTGCGATTTCACCTTTAAGGCCTCTTTCGATTGCAAGTTCATTTTCTTTCATCCACTCTTGAACAACGTAGTCAAGGTATCCATCTACCTTTTCTGCAAGTTCAGTTTTGAATGTTTCCATTTCTTGTGCAATCTCTTGAGATTTTTCTTCTTCAATTCTTTCCACTTCTGGACGAATTTTAGATTTTACTGCGGCTTCAAAGATAGTAGATGCTTTCTTTTTAAACTCTTCAGAAAGGTCTTCACCCTCTGTAAGTGCATCAACATCTTCTTGAACATTGATAGATGCAAGTCTTTTCTCAATAGCTTCTTTTGCTTTTGCAAGACCTTCCATTTCTACTTCCTCTTCAGTCATTTCCTTCTTGTTATGCATACTTGCATGAAGTTCTTTGACTTGAGTTGCAGACATTTTACCTAAAGATGCAGTAATTGATTCTATTGCAGCTGCTTTAGTTTTCGGAGTAGTGTTAGTCTCTTCAACTTTTTTACCCTCTACGACAACTTCTTCCTCTTCAGTTTCGGTTTCTTCCTTCACTGAATCGGCTTTCTGGTCACCTTTGTTAGAACTTTTAACAGAAGAATCTTGCTTAACTTTTTTCGCAGCATCGGTTTTCTTTTCGTCACCTTTAACTACTGGAGCACCTAAATCATCAACTTCACCATCTACCTTTTCCATAGTTTCTGGTTTGCCACTTTTTCCAGCAGCGGAAGTATCTTTTTTCATTTCGGCCTCGTTCAAGTCAGCAAGAACTTCTTGTTCAAGTTCTTCTATAGTTTTATCTATTTCTGACATTTGAGTCTCCTTGATTAACTAATTATTTCCTTATTGTTATATATTTATAATATTACAATTTTTTAAGGAATTTTGCGAAAGCCAACGCTTGGTAATTCGCTTGTCTGGAACGTACATTACGTTCCATTTCATTCTTGATTTCCGCTACCTCTTGTTCTTGTAACAAACCATTGTTCCAAACCCATTCTTTACCTTCCATAATACCTTGTACAAAGGCATTAGGTGCAGAGGGGTCTGCAACAATATCAGCAGCGGTTGCCAAGTAGAAATCGTCATTTACATAGTTTGCACCATTTTTCTTGGTCAAACTACCCATGCCCCTTGAGGACACTGCGAGTTTACCACCATCATCCATAATATTTTTAACAATCTCACCCATTGGTGTTGACATTACTTTTGCCTCACCAATAAAATTTTTTCCATCTGGTTCTAGACTAGTTACCATGTGGGATACTTTATCTAAGTTTACAGTCGGGCCATCTGGGTGTCCTAGTTCCCCATATGCACGATTTTGTTCAATAAACTCTTTGTTATATCGTTCTACTTCTTTTTCTAGAACTTCCATAGGGTAGACACGACCATTACGGTTCTTGATTTCAGCTTGCAAAAAAATACCCTTTAGGGTAAATTTCTTTTTACCAGTTTTTTCATCTTCTTCTTTAATGTACTGGACATCATCACTAAAATGTTCTGATATAAGTTTCATACTCTCACTCCTTATGGTTGATTACCAATTGCAGTACAACTCATTGCAGCTCCACAAGCAATAGTGTCTCCTGGCTTTTTATCAATTGTAATAACATGATTTTGTACCAACACTACAGTACCAGCATATGTGTTTGTTGCAGTAATTGTGTGATTTTCCGAATCTCCATCTGTTAAAGTAATTGCATTTCCATCTAATGTTTCTGAAAGATTGACTGTATTAGCATCAACCTTTATTACAAAATATTTACCACCATCTCTCAATTCAGCAATTGCAGTTCCACCACCATCTGAATATGTAACTTCATCATTAGTAACAAAACCATGAGAACTAATAGTGATAGCAGCACCAGCAACATTACTGGCCGCATTAAATGTTCCCACAGGAGCAGCAACTGTTACCGTTCCAGCGTTAGTTGCACTCACTCTAATTCTTGTTGCCCTACCCAATGTAGTCGCTGACGTTACATTAGTAGCACTTCCTTTTAAAATCATGAATATTCTCCTAACATTTCTCTTTCAAAATACTTCATAAGTTCTTTTTCACGCACCTTATACTTACGAGCTGCGTCTTTTATACTTTTATCAAAAGTATTTAGGAAATCTGAAGGTTTCGCATCCATAAGTTTAAATATATAGTCTACCGCTTCCTTCATCTTTGGAGACAGTTTCTTATACTCTTTTGTCTTTTTATGCTCATCCTTTTCAGGCAAGTTAATCTGCTGAAACGTCTTCTTCATTTTCCTCTACTTCTGGAATATGTTGCGTAACCATTGTATTAGCAACTTCTTTTCTTCTTGTATCTAATGCATCTCCAACTCTTTGAGATACAGCATTTTTAAAATGTGTTTCTGCACCAAGATTATCTCCAGATGCAATTGCGTCAATTATGTCTTTACTCATTTTTTATCCTCAACTATTTTCAAATTACCTTTTGGTTCATTAGACATCATCATGTCATCATCTTCTCCACCACCTTCATCTTCTATTTGTTTATTCATGGTTTCAATTTCCTCATCTGATTGACGAAGTACATTTTTTTGAACCCATCTTTTAGAAAAGAAGTTTCCAAGGTATGGTTCTACTGTTCCTAACATATCCAATCTTTCTCTCAAGATTTCTGCATCACGAAGTTCTGCAAAATGTCCATCTTGCATCCAATCGTATGAGATATGTTCTTTCATTGAATCCCACTCTTCTTCTGCAATCACACCAGTAAGAATAAGTTGTGTACGAAGAATATCATGGAATAGTACAGTAAATTTCTTTCTTAGTCTTTGTACGAACTTAGTAAATTTAAGTTCATCTCTTGTAATTTCTGTAGACCTACCTAATGAGAAGTTTTGTTCAGCTTCCATTCTTGAGATAGGAACATTGAGTGACCTATAAAGTTTTCTTTGGAAGTAGACAATATCATCTATCTCACCAAGATTAGAACCCCCTGGCAGTGTGGTAATCTCTGTTCCTCTACCACCTTCTCTACGAGGTAACCAGAAATCTTCCAACATTGACATATGATTTCTATCATCTTTAATCTCACCAGTAGATGCATCATATACCAGTTTGTTACGATAACGATTCATAACATCTTTTAAGTACTGTTCTGCTTTAATCTTTGGTAGATTACCAACATCAATATAGAATATTCGTCTTTCTGGAGCTCTTGATATACGATAGATAACAAGACTATCTTCAATCATTCGCAGTTGATTAACTGGTTTGATTGCTTTGTGTAGATAAGATAATACATGACCTTTATTCTGGTCAATTAGTCCAGATGGACAATATGCAATAGAATCTTTTGTAATTTTTAGTCCATTGTTAACAGAACCACCAGTAGTGATTCCAAATTCGTTATAGATATAAAACTCAATTGCTTTTTGTTTTTCTTCTACTTGTGTAATAGGATTAGGTTTACCAGAAATCTTTTCTCTGACCTTCTTAATTTTTTGAGGGTCAATATATCTTAATTCAGTAATACCTTTTCTTGGATTTTTTCTATCAATAACTTTATGATAAAATAAACGACCATCGACATACCATCTTCTAAATACGTCATGACCTTTTTCTTGAAATTGTAATAACTGAAGAACTCTATCGAACTCTTCACGAATACGTTTTTTTACTGTAGATGATTGGTTTAAACCATCTAATGCAAGTGAAATTGGTGCATCAAATTCGTTTGATGCAATACCTTCACTAACAATGTCTTCAATTGCGCTGTCACACTCTGGTTGCTGAGCGATATGTCTGTATCGTTTAATTAGGTCAAACGAAGTTCTGTCCTTTCCTTCAATGTCATACACTGAAGAAAAGAAACCGCCTTGAGCAATATCTTCTGCACCATCATCAGAAGTGGGGAGCGTAAATGATGCTCCCCCACTGTCTTTTTTACGAGTGATTGTGAAACCAAATAAATCAGCCATAATAACTCCCTTTTCGTACTACTATTTAGTACGTTTATTAGAAGTTAACTGAAGAGGCTTCAAAGTGTGAATATCTCCAAGATACTGAGAATTCTTCAATAGCATTTGTAGTTTCGTAACTCAACTCAATAGCACCAGTACCTTGAGGCATACAGTTTCTTAAAATATAAGATTTAAGAACTGTATCATCTCTGTCCATTTGCTCTACAGTTAAATCAGCAGTATAATCTGCAACATTTGATAGACCAGTATTGGTTGCTGTATCATTGATTGCGTTTAACCATCTTTCAATTGCATTTCTCACATTGAAGTCAGTATCATTGATAACTGTAGTTTCCCACAATTCAAATTCTCTGTCTCCAGCGATATAGAGGCTACGTCCTCTAAATGGAATTGCAATTTCTCCGATTGTCTGGCCAGGCAATGCAGCTGCTTTGATTAGAAAAGATGCTTTTCGTACATCTAGTCCAGTTGCAATTGCGCCAGGCGTATTGAAAGTTACTCTAAACTGGTTTGCTCTTGCACCACCACCAATAAGGTTTGCTTTAAATTCATCTAAAGTTGCCATTTAATTACCCCCCTATCTCTGAAAATGCGACACCAGTTCTCACTGCAATGAAGTTCAACTGAATGAAGTTGATAGACCTTGCTGGTTTGATATAGATATCTGCAACAAACTCATTTCGGTCAATTACTTCTCCAGTATTGTTAGTTCCATCTGCAACAACACTAAAGTCTGTTATACCTCTTCTACCTTGAATATCTCTCAAGAAAGGTTCAACTAAGTTTCTAAATTGTGCTTGAGTAAATGCATCATTGAACTCAAACAACTGGAATTTAGCTGCAGTTGCAATTGCTTTCTCTAGTAAGATAAACAACCTACGAACATTAATTCGGTCAAATGCACTTGGTTTACTTAGTGCAGTCTTATCACCGAAAAGAACTGTTCCCTGGCCAGGAAACGTACATATAGGATTAATTCTAGCAGGATAGAGAATATCTCTTTGTGCTTTTGTCGGATTGTATGCAAGTTTAACTGCACCACGAATTTGTCCTCTGTTAAATCCGCCAGGCGAGAAGAATGGGTCTGCAACTTGGTCTGTGTTTGCACAAAGACCAGCCATATCACCATTTAGTGGAATAAATCTGAATACGTCATTGAACTTATCAAATTGGTATTTGTATCCACTATCAAATACTGCATATGATGAACTTGAAAGTTGGTCAAAGAACTTTTTAACATTTGCTGTTTGAGTAGTAGATGATGAAATATTTACAACATCTTCTCTTCTTGGAGAGATGAAAACAACAACGTCTTTTCTTTTCTCTGCAAGGTCAATCAGATTGGTTGCGTGTGTAACACCGTCTGTACTATTTGGAACTTGACCAGCCATGATTAGATTTACATCTACTGTTTCTGCGTCTGCAAAAAGTTCATATGCACTATCTAATTCACCGACTGTTACTGCATCGTCATCTAAACCACCACCTAGATTAAATCCAAATGTATTAGTACTAGAACCAGCGCCTTTTGGTTGTCCACTCACACTACCACCAGTGGCATAAGCGTTACCAGCAGTTAAAACTGTACCAGCATTTGAAAGAACAGATGGATGGTCTAACCAATATACAAATCCAGATTGTTTAAAGATTACATCTGGGTAGTAGTTAGTTCCACCTTGTGGTGTTTTTGCATTTGGGTGTTGTGAAACAAATGAATATGTTTCAAGAACAGCTCCTGTTCTTTCACCAGCAGTTTCAGTACGGAAACCAGAAATGTCACCAGTTCTATCAAACACAACAATGTGCATTTCATCATTGGTAACACCTTTACCAGTTGCATAAGGTGATGTTCCTGGCGCACTATCAAACAAGTCATAAAATCTCCAACGTCTACGGATATATGTATTGTCTGGAATAATTGCTTGTACACCCTTACCATTTGGGTCATCTTTTAATCTAACTGTTAAGGTGTTTGTATCAATTTTAGTAATTTCATATTCATTACCCTCATCACCAGCGATATGAGTAAATGCAGTTGCATCAGATGAAGCATCAGCAGATGAAAAAGAGATTAAATCTCCTTTAACAAAATTACTTCCATCATCAACAGCAATTTCTGTTGCACCTTTGGCATCTTCACCAACTGTTCGTTTTGTTTGTGGTAAATTTTCTTCATATGCGGCCGCAGAAGTACACATTGATACTCCCAAACTGTTACCGATAGTTCCAGCGGTTCTTGCTCCCCATTCTCCAGAGGATGCTTCACCACCAGAATAATTATCTTGATAATGAGTGTCGGACTTAATCAAAAGACCAGTGCCACCACTCATTGCGTTTTTAATTCCACTTTCTGCTCTTACAACTCTCAATGCGTTACCGTATTGAAGAAAGTTAGAAGCTGCAAAAAAGGTTTCAAAATTACTTCCATTGGGTTTACCAAAGATTCTGACTAGTTCTTCTTCCGAAGATACTGCCGTAATTTCCATAACTGGCCCTTTTTCAAAGACACCAGCAATCGCACCGATAGATGTCGATACAGCAGGAACTACGTTAGTTAAGTCAACTTCTTTGACGAGAACCCCAGGCGATACTTGAAAAGGCATATTTTTTCTCCTTGTTCTATGTCAAATAAATCATTCTTGTGTATATTTAGTAAAAATAAAGTTTACAAAACTCATTTTTATATGTAGTTGAATCTATAAATAATACCATGTCATACTATGAAAGATACCAAAAAACAATTAAACAAGTTGCAAAGAAGAATTATAACAAAAGAATAATCTGGTTAAATGAATATCTTGCACCACATTCCTGTGTTCATTGTGGTGAGCCTGAAACTATGTGTTTAAAATTTTTCCCCCATGATAAAGAAATTCGTTTCAAATCAAAAAGATTAGGTTTAAATGAGAAGTCCAGAAAAGAAGTGGTCAAACTCATTGAAAAATCTAAAATTGTTTGTTTTAATTGTTTTATCAAATATGAAAATGATATAATTGATATTATGTAGTACTTTGAGTTTTTCTAATCTTTATTTTTTCAAGAGTTTCTTTTTTCTGTTTATCTGTAAATATCATCCACTCCCTGATTTCGTCCTGAGTCCTAAAACACCCAATACATATATCTCCCTCAAGGGTACATACTTTGATACATGGACTTTCCATTACCAGTTACTATCATAATTTCTTACTACTGGTGACCATCTAGTACCATACTCATCTATAATTGTTTCCCCAAGTGGGTCATCAATACCATTATCCATAAATCCAAATGGAGCCATGTCTTGTTCTAGTTGGTCTTGTTGTTCTAAGAACATTCTTTCTCTTATATCTACGTTAGTTAATTCTTTAAAATATGTCTGATTTGTCATCCATGAAAATAATACACAACACATTGCAAGGTCATCTGTATGACCTTCTTCTGCTTGAAATGACTGTCCATGTTTGACAAATGTAGAAAACTCTGTTATAAGGTCATAATCATTTATTATGAGTTTATCTGTTTCTATAAGTTGTTTTAGATTAGAACACCCTAACATCTTTACTGCTTTAGTTGTTCTTACACCTAATTGTACTTTACCCCCAGAAAACCCAGAACCAAGTATTTGACCAGCTCGACCACGCATAGATGCCATAACTAAATTATCATACTCTAAATCATACTGCATTGCAGTTGCAACTTGTTCTCCAATGTCATTTACCTCAATCATTACAAATGCCATATTATATGCTTTTGCGACATCATGTATTACATTTGGAAAGAGTAGAGGTTTTATTTCATTATTACGATATTTCGCAACAATACGATAAGGAAGTTCTGATACATCAAAGACAAGAAATGCAGAATAATCATTTTCTGTTCCTCTTGCAACATCACATACAATAGTATATGTTCTTCCTTTTTCTGGTTTTTTATAAAGTTCTAATCCAGCATTTCTCTGTATTGGGTCATCAAATACCATTGATTTAATTTTAGTTGGGTGTATAAGAGTATTGATAGAACCTAAAAACTCACATTCAAATTCACGATTAAATTGTTCTTGTGAAGTATTTGCAATGGTTTCATTTTTCCATTTTTCATCACGGCCAGGAATTTCACTCCAG
>VTLG01008890.1_pt1 | contig 21830 bp, 24 predicted proteins | sample 4694571 | NCBI WGS metagenome assembly VTLG01 (sample SAMN12604809, study PRJNA352737) | marine metagenome | biome: ENVO:00000447; feature: ENVO:00000209|ENVO:00000569|ENVO:01000036; material: ENVO:00002151; isolation source: viral sequences binned using virsorter ... | reverse complement strand
GAGGCATTTCTGACACGATGGCCCCCTGGGCCTGACCCCGCCGGGCCGGCTTGCGCGGCGACGTATGCGTTATATGAACACGCGCGCTTCCATAAAAAACAGGTTTCTCAGGTTGCATGTCCGAAACAGCGAGAACAGGCTTTGCGCGTCGCATGATGGCGCAGCGATTGATGTCGGATGCGCGGGACGACCCGTTTAGCGACAGTCGGTTTTTCTCTGGTCGCATTAGGCCGTCGATGCAGGACATGGCTGAGCCTACGCGGTTCAGCGACATGGCGATGCCGGCTTATGCGACAGGGGCGACTGCTAGTTTGTTTGCGCCTGGAGCTGGTGTGACGGACATCATGGGTTTTGCGCCTGATCCGGCACAGCCAGGCGAGTTCTTGCCCAGCTTTGGTCAGAACATCACTCAAGGCAACTACCTCGATGCTGGGTTACAGGCGTTGGGTGGTGCTGGCGATGTGATGATGGCTGGCGGCACGATTATCCCGCCACTTGCGGTTATAGGCACCACTTTAAAGGCACCGAGAGCTGCAAGGGTTGCTGGCCAGGCTGTAGATGCTGCCAAAAACGTAGATGAGGCGAGGGCGGCGCTTGAGGCGTCACCGAATGACCCGGTTCTGAAACAGCAATATTTGGATCTGCGCCGGCAGCGTGACGCTGAGTTGTCACAGATGTCTGCCAGTGAGCAGCTTGAGCTTGATGTCAGTTACAGAATGGATCACCAGCCTAGAGGGCCGCAGGATGGCGGTGGTAGGTTGGATGACATCACGTCTGGTGGTGAGCTATTCCCAGACGATGTATATTCGGCAGACGGCCTGCGTATTTACGGAAATCCAAATAATGCTTTTGATCGTCAGTCCTATGCGGCGATTATGGCGGCGCGTGGCAATCCTGATGCTGAGATTACCATTTATCGCGCTGTTCCGCAGGATGTCGATCAGATCAACCCTGGCGACTGGGTGACGCTGAGTCCTGAGTATGCGTCAGTTCATGCTGCATCCGGTTATGGCCCAGACGGCCAGCAGGCCGGCAAAGTGATTTCTCAGCGGGTCAGGGTCAAGGACGTTTATTCAGACGGCAATGATCTGAACGAGTTTGGGTTTTTCCCCAGCGAACTGGCTGATGCCGGCGTCAAAAAGATTGTGCCGCCGACCGAGACTGAGCCTGGCATTATAGCGTTTCATGGATCTGGCGCGGACTTTGATGAGTTCCGGCTGGAGATGATTGGCACTGGCGAGGGCGCACAGGCTTATGGCTATGGGCTGTATTTCACTGATAGCGAGGATATAGCCAAGTTCTATCGGAATAGTGTTGGCGGCGCTAATGTTCTTAAAACAGCGCAAAACATAAAAATTGAAGTCCCAAGCGGGGGAACAGAAACTGCTGCCAACTTCACTGGCTTCCGCAACAAGTTTGCTGAATTTTATGGAGAAGATGCGGCCCTTTTTGCAGACCGTTATTTAGGTCAATTCACCATAGACCCTGATGCGCCCCAAGATGTTCTGATTGAAAGAGCAAAGGTCTTGATGGCGAATGTCAAAGAATCTGACAGGATTCCAGAGAACGCGGAAGAAATAGTTTCCAAGATTACGCTCCCAGAGCGCGGCAAAATCTACAAGGTCGGGCTGTCTCCCAAGCCTGACGAATTGCTGGATTATGATCTGCCATTTGCAGAGCAGTCAAAGGACATACAAGAAAAACTGCTTCAGGCTGGGTATGAGGTTGACCCTAGAACGTCTGGCTCTGGGGGCATGATCCTAGAAGCAATCATGTCAAATGTTGGCCGTGAGGGCGCACATTTAGAACTTGGTGGGAAAAGGAGCGATGCGAGGCAAGTTGCGTCACAGCGTTTGGCTAATGCTGGCATCCCAGGCATCAAATATTTCAGCGGCAATTCTCGCACCACTGCTGGCGGTAAACTAATTGATGTGTCGCAAGGTGATGACGGTTTCCGCGCAAAGGTGGCTGTTGAAAACAGGAGTATTGGCGGCAAGGGTCGGGTCATTACAACCAGTCCACCCTATAAAACAGAGCAAGAGGCTTTAGATTGGGCTGAAGAAGCCACAAAAAGAGCAGAGCGGAACTATGTCATCTTTGACGACAAGGCTGTCAAAATCCTTGAGAAATACGGCATTGTCGGCCCTGTATTGGTGACCGGCGGGGCTGTAGCTGCTACCCAGCGTGGCGGCGATGAGGAAGGTTCGATCTTCCCAGATGCCTAAAACCATCAAGATCGACTATGACCCGCAGCCAAAGCAGGCGTTGCTTCACAAGTGTCGTGCCAAGCAGATCTTGTTTGGCGGCGCTGCTGGTGGTGGCAAGAGCCATGCGGGGCGCTATGACCTGATTGGCTTTTGTCTGGAAAACCCAGGCTTGCAGGCGTTCATCTTCAGGCGGTCACTGCCTGAGCTGGATGCCAACCATATACAGCCGTTGAAGCGTGAGCTGCCGCGAGAGCTTGGCAACTACAATGAGACGCGCAAGCGCTATGAGTTCTTCAATGGCAGCTCGATACAGTTCCAGTATCTGGAGCGGGACAGTGACTGTGACCGTATTCAGGGAACTGAGATACATATAGCGCTGGTTGATGAGGCGGGTCAGATGACGCCTTATCAGTTGGGTTACATCAAGTCGAGGATGCGTCTAGGCAACTTCCAGCCCAAGCAGGAAGGCTTTTTGCCCCGGCTGGTGATGACGGCCAACCCTGGTGGACAGAGCCACAATTATTTGAAGGCGCTGTATATCGACCCTGCGCCGGCAGAACAGTATTTTTACGACCACACAATGCGTGATCCGAATGATCCCAAAGATCGCGGCTGGGTGACGATGTATATCCCGGCAAGGATGTCGGACAACAAGTATATCGACCCTTCATATGCCTCTAGCTTTTCGGCACTGCCGGAGGAGCTGGCCAGGGCGTTGCGTGAAGGCGACTGGGATCTGGTTGTCGGTTCGTTCTTTGGCGATGTCTGGAACCGCGATCTGCATGTCATCAGGCCGTTTGATATTCCTGAGCATTGGACAAAGTTCCGCAGCTTTGACTGGGGTTCAGCCTCGCCGTTCAGCGTTGGCTGGTGGGCGGTTGCTGATGATGACCCTGACTTTCCTGATGGGGCGCTAATCAGATATCGCGAATGGTACGGCGCTGCCGGCCCTAATCGGGGCTTGAGAATGACTGCAGAAGAGGTCGGCGCCGGCATCCGCAGCCGTGAGGGGCATGAACGAATTGATTTCAGTGTTGGTGATCCCAGCATTTGGAAGTTTGATGGCGGCCCGTCGATTGGCGAGCGGCTGTCAAAGATGGGGATAAGATTCCGCAGGGCTGACAACAGCAGGGTGGCTGGTTGGGACCAGGTGCGCCAGCGCCTGATTGGTGATGATGGTTGCCCAATGCTTTTTGTTTTTAGCGACTGTACGGACACAATCCGCACGTTGCCAGTGCTTACGCACGACAAGCACAGGGTTGAGGACATTGACACGACTCAGGAAGATCATGCGGCGGATGACATTCGTTACGCTTGCATGGCGCGGCCGTATCAGCGGCGCGCTCCAGAGATTGATGAAGACCCGTGGCGGGAGCCGACCATCGAAGAAATGATGGCTGGGCTTGAGTATGCCAGCAAGCCCAAGGGCTGGAGATTGTAAGTGGAAAGCTACAGCTTTGAAAAAGAGCCGACCGACAAGTTAGAACGGGCGCGGTTCTGGCATCATCAGATCATGCGTGCGCGTCGGTTTGAAGAGAACTGGCGCAACCGTTGCCACGATATCATCGAGCGCTATCGCGACGATCATCCAGAGCGGATGCAGCGCGACGTGCGGATGAACATCTTCTATAGCAACGTCGATACCTTGAAATCAGCGCTGTACTTCAAAACGCCAAAGCCCAAGGTGAGGCGGCGTTTCAGGGACAGTGATCCAGTTGCCCGTTCAGTAAGCACGGTACTTGAACGGGCGCTCCAATATCAGCTTGATGTCTACAACTTCGATGCGACTGTCCGCAGGGCTATCGAGGACATGCTCATAGTCGGGCGCGGCGTCATCAGGCTGGTATACGAGCCGGTGGTGATTGAGGGTGACCCGGAAGTTCTCCCTGTCAGGGTTGCGCCAATCACGGGTGTGGGGGAGGTTGCCCCTGGGCAACTGGGTGAAGTGCAAATCGGCCAGCGTTTTGTGGACGCTGAAGGCAATGAGGTAGAGCAAAGCCAGGTACAGCGGGGGCCGATGGGGTCGTTCATGCTTGGCGACCCGGTTGAGTTTGTTGCTGAGCAATCAGTACGCTGTGAATATGTCCACTGGCAAGATTTTGTGATGTCACCGGCACGGTGCTGGGATGACACCTCATGGATTGGCTTCCGGCATCTGATGACCCGCGATGAGCTGGTTGAGGTCTATGGCGCAAAGGGGGAGATGATCCCGCTTAGCTATCACGGAGATGATGGCGGCTATGATGACGATAAGCAGCCGGATCGTGCCGAAGTCTATGAGATCTGGGACAGGCGCAGTCAGAAGCAGCTTTTTGTGGTGCTGAACCATGATGAGATATTGGACGAGTTTGACGATCCTTATAATCTTGATGGCTTCTGGCCTATGCCGGAGCCTCTTTACGCCATATCGACCACCGACACCTCGCTGCCTGTCCCTGAGATATTCAGCTATGAGGACCAGATTCACGAACTGGATCTGATCACACAGCGGATTGCCAGCCTGACAGAAGCGCTGAAAAGGCGCGGCGTCTACGATGCCAGCTTCCAGGAGCTGCAGCGTCTGGCAGAGGCGAGTGACAACGAGTTTGTCCCGGTCGATAATATGGCGATGCTGCAGGCTGGCGGCGGTCTGGCCAACGTCATGCAGGAAGCCCCGCTTGATAATCTTATCAAGGCATTGGGGCAGCTCTATCAATCACGCCAGATCGTCATTCAAACGATTTACGAAATCACCGGCATCTCGGACATCATGCGCGGCACAAGTGCCAGCCGCGAGACGGCCACGGCTCAGCGCATCAAAGGCCAGTTTGGCGCTATGCGGTTGATGAACCGGCAGCGCCTGGTCGAACAATTCCTTGACCAGATCATGGAACTCAAGGCTGAGCTGATGGTTGAAAACCTAGAGCCTGAGGTTCTGAGCAAAGTCACCAGCGTTGTGGTGACGCCAGAGATGGTGGCGCTGATGCGCGATGAGCGCACGCGCAACTACCGGATTTCGGTTGATACAGAAGAATCTGCCGCCGTTGATACGGCCATTGAGCAACAGCGCCGCACAGAGTTTCTGACCGCAACTGTGCAGTTTCTGCAGGCGATTGGCCCGTTGGTTGCCAGCGGTGCGGTGGGCTTTGAGCAAGCCAAGCAAATGCTGCTGTTTGCTGCCAAAGCATTTCCTGGTGCGCGTGACCTTGAAGAGACGCTTGAGGCTATACAGCCGCCACAGCCTGGGCCAAGCCCAAGCGATAAACTGGTTGAGGTCGAGGCTGCAAAGGTACAGGCGCAAACACAGCAGGCGGCTGCCGATGCCCAGGTCAAGGTTGCCAGACTGCAACTTGATCAGCAAAAGGCGGCGCAAGACGCACAGTTCAAACAGCAAAAGCTGGAGATTGATGCAGCCAAGGTGGTCACACAATGAAGAACACCGAGGCAGTCGGCATGATGACCTGGCTTATGGGCCAAAGCGATCAGCACTGCAACTGGACTATAGAAGATGTCCACAGGCTGATCATCCCCCCGGTAGCGCTTCAACAGTTTCGCATCTGGCAAGTAGAGCATCAGCCAGTCGGGTTTGTGACCTGGGGCTTGTTCAACGAAGAGACTGAGGCTGGATATCTTGCCGGCTCTCGCAAGATACAGCCCGACGACTGGAACGCAGGCGACAGGCTTTGGCTGGTAGACTTCATTGCACCGTTTGGCGGCGTCAGTCAGATGGTGCGCGAGGGCAGACAGCATCTGCGCTCTGTCTTGGGCAAGGGCGTGGTCGGCCGTGCAAATCGTGAACACAGAGGCAAATTATGGTCCGCAGTTACCTGATTGAAAACCGCATCTGCTTTAAGGGCGATGGTGGTAGCGACACCAACGGCAGCAGCAATAGTAACAATGAGAGCAACACCACTACGGCTGACGCTTCCTTTTACGACAATGAGCGCCCAGGTCTGACAAATCAAAACCGTCCTGTTGGCGGCACAACAAATGTGTTTCAAGGTTCATCACAAACCAACAACAACAATGATAGTGACCCAGATCCGATTGTCGATATTGTAAGCATGGGGCTAGGCCAACAGGTTGTGCCAACTGGCACCGGCGTAGACGATGAGGTTGCAATGAACCAATTTGTTGACCAGCTTGAGCTGGAGCAACGAATTGCAGCGGCTCAGCAGCCTCAGTCGGTGACGGCTAATATAGTGCCGACACAAGCGCCCGTGACATCTTCACCAAACAATGACGGCAACTCTCAAGCAGCGCTTGCGCTCCAACTTGTTAACCAAGCGGCACAACAGTCCTTGGCAAGCGATAATCCATCAACTCCGATTGATTCTGTTGAAAGTGCGCCAGGGGCCAATGACCCGATGAGCGGGTTCTTTGCAGATGCTTATGATGAGCTTTACGGCACGCCAGATCCCAACGACGCGCCAGCCACACCGCCAGGCACTGGATTGGCGTCGATTTTGGGTGGCGGCATTTTAGGCCAACTTGGCAATCGGCCTACTGCGGCAGACGCGCAAGCCTTCAATATTGGTCAGTTGCAGCGCATGGTTGAGCAAACAGGCACCGGCACGATTGATCCAAACACTGGCGCAGTCACAGGCGTGCAGGCTGGGCCTGGCACGCTAAGCATGAACGCACTGGGTGGCATCGTCTACAGTGGCCCCAACGATCCGAACTATCAGGGGCCGTTTGCAAATCTGGTGCGAGGCACAGCCGGCATGAATATGGCTGGCGATGATAATGTTACATCGCAGCCTGCAGCTCAGCCGGCAGACCCAATTGATCCCGGCACGACTACACCAGAACAGATTGACGATTTGGCTATAAACTATCTGCGGAATCCGTTTTTTCTCTACAGCGGAACAGGCAATCTTTATCAGCCCTATGGCTACGCTGGCGGCACCTTGGTTGATCTATTGCAAACACGCGGCATGACGCAACCTCAGCAGGCCGCAGCCAACCTCAATCTATTCGGAAACCCTAGGGACTTTGTGTGATGGAAGTTGACCTCGAATCTGCGGATGCCGCCTATCAGGCGCTCTCTGAGCAAGAGAAGGAACTGATCCGCGAGGCTTTGGACAGCCCTCTGGCAGGCGTGCTTGCCAAGGTGTTTCCTGAGCTGATGCGCTCACTTGGCAGTTTCAACCGGCCTCGCCGCAAGATGGATGCAGCGCAGCAGCAAATGGCAGCAAGGATGCTGATGGGATGAGCAAACAGACATTTGTGTATCGTGACGGCAAGATCGTCGCGAAGTCAGAGGCCGGCCCTAGAGCCGGCCTTAATCTTATGCGCGACATCGAGCCTTACCAGAACATGAAAGATTTCGGTTGGATCACCAGCCGTTCGCAGCACCGCGAGTTTTTGCGGCGCAACAACTTTGTCGAAGTAGGAAACGAGCAAAACCATTTATTTGAAAAATGACTGAACAAGAACTCCCGCTTGATAGCACTCAAGCTGAGGCCACAGCCGATGCTGCCGCCCCAGTCGAGCCAGCAAAGTCGGAAAGCGTTGCACAAACACTCGCACGCACTTTGCAAGAATTAGACCCTGAAGCCGAGGCAGAACAGGACACGCTGCCTGAAGCGCCGCCGATGGACGATGAGCCAGAAGAAGAGCAAGCGCCTGCTGAGGCTGAAGATGAGCCGGAAGAGGATGCAGAGCCAGAAGAGCCGCAGGCGATAGAAGCGCCTCAGCACTGGCCGCAAGACTTTAGAGAAGAGTTTGAGGCTATGCCGCCAGAGGCGCAGCAGCTCTTCATGTCGCGCTATCGTCAGATGGAGGGCGACTACACCAAGAAAACACAAGGTGTTGCAGCTTTCAAAAAGAAAGCCGATGCCTTTGAAGAACTCCTTGCCCCGCACCGGCAAACCTTTGCACGGGCTGGCATGGATGACGTGGCTGCTGTCAGGCAACTGTTGGCAGCTAATGACTATCTGCAGAAAGACCCTCAAAACGCCATTGCTTGGTTGGCCAACCAGTATGGTGTGGATATTGGGGCAATCGGTAACGATCCGGCCGCAGAGGATGAATATGCAGACCCACAGGTGAAGGCGTTGCAGCAACAAGTAAACCAGCTCACCGGCTTCATCCAGAACCAACAGACACAACAACAGCAAAGCGTACAGCAAAGCACACAGTCGATGATCGACCAGTTTGCCGCGCAGACCGATGACAATGGCAATCCAGCTCACCCGCATTTTGAACAAGTGCGGAGTGTAATGGGGACGCTCATCAGTGCCGGCAACGCACGAGACCTCAAGACAGCGTATGAGATGGCGGTTTATGCCGACCCAAGCCTGCGCCAGCAAGAGATGCAGCGGTTCGCCGCCAAGCAGTCTCAGAGCGAAGTCAAGAAAGAGGCGGTGAAAAAGGCCAAGAAGGCCCAGCGGTCAACGGTCAGAGGCAGTGCAGCACCCGCTCAACCCACGCTTCCAGCAAAGATGTCTGTTCGCGACACAATAGAAGCATCTATCCGTCAACTTGAAAGCAACAGGAGCTAGATTATGGCCAGTAGCCCAAATCTCTCCGAGATCGTAACCACAACTTTACGCAACCGATCTCGACAGCTTGCTGACAACCTCAGCAACCACAATGCGTTGCTTCAGCGGATGCGCGAGCAAGGCAACCAGACGACTGTGACTGGTCGCGATATCGTGCGCGAGCTGGAGTATGCCGCAAACTCAACGGTTCAATTTTATCAGGGCTATGAAACCTTGAATGTTGAGCCTTCAGACGTGCTGTCCGCAGCCGTCTTTGACTACAAACAGATGGCTGGCAATGTCACCATCTCTGGCCTTGAGCAAATCAAAAACTCAGGTGTCCAGGCCATCATCAATCTTCTTGAGGCGCGCATCAACGTGCTTGAAAAGAGCTTGATGAACACCCTCGCAACGTCCCTCTATTCGGACGGCACAGGGACAGATGGTAAAGAAATAGGTGGTCTGCAATTGATCATTGCAGATGGTGGCACCGGCACGGTCGGCGGTATCAACTCATCTACCTTTACCTTTTGGCAAAACCAGCAGACCACTGCAACGTCGAGCGCTTTCAGCACAGCAAACGTGCAGGCAGATATGAACAATATGTATCTCCTGCTTGTTCGCGGTGCCGACGCGCCCGATCTGATCATGGCCGATGCCAACGCCTATAAGGCCTTCCTTGGAAGCCTGCAGGCAATCCAGCGCATCACCAGCGATGATCTCGCACGGTCTGGTTTCACCAGCGTTCAGTATCTGAACTCTGATGTCGTCTATGACGACCAATGTCCAACAAACAAGATGTATTTCCTGAACACCCAGTATCTGCGTCTTGAGGTTGCAGAGGGCAGGGACTTTGTTCCTGGTGAAGCAAAGATGTCGGTCAACCAAGATGCCTTGGTTACTCCGATGTTCTGGTCAGGAAACCTGACTTGTTCCAACCGCGCCCTCCAGGGCGTCATTCATGTGTAAGGAGGTCTGAGATGTTTGCATCAGTTATCGGTATTGATCCGACAGCCGTTTCCTCCACACCTGAGTTTGGAGTGGGGCAGATTGGTGCCGTCGTTAGCAACAACGGCGTGACCAAAATCTACAAATATGTTGAGTATAAGGTAGGGTCTGGCAGCGTCGCCGCGGTGAGCGGAAACGCATGTTATTACAATACCTTAGACGGCTACAAGCTCAACCAGGTCACTAGCGATCTTAGTGACTCGGTAGAGATTGGCGCTGGCATACTGCAGTCCGCTCCGACTGATGGTCAGTATTGCTGGATTCAGATCAAAGGTGCCGCAACCATGGCAGCAGCTCTTACTGCTGGCGCGGACGGCGACCCTCTGACAGCGACCGGAAGCTCAGACGGAAAGCTCGACGTTACTGCTGACGTGACCAGTGTAGTGGTCGCATATGCGGGTGACATCAGCGACAAGGAAATCATCTGCGATTTTCCTTTCTAACTTCCTCCGACTGGGGCGGCTCCGGCCGCCCCTTTTTTCAACATGATCAAGGGAGAGATCATGCCATCCAAGGCTATATTTTTTCAGCGTGAGCTGAATGGAGAACAACGAGATTTTTGTCGCATTTCTGTGCAGGGCATCCGCGATGTCTGGGAGGGGCCAGTGCGGCCTCAAGACCTAAGCCGGTTTCCTGACGAATGGGACGAATACAAGAAGCAGCAGAAGAAGCCCAAGAAGAAAGGCGGCAAACTCAATGATTTGCCAGGCATATCTGAGCCGCGCCGCGTTGAGCTTGAGCTTGCCGACATTGAAACCATTGAAGAGCTTGCTGCTGCTGATGAAGTGTTACTGCGCAACATGGGTGAGCCGTATGTGCAGCTCAAAAAAATTGCCAGGCTGCACATTGATGCAAAGCCCAAGCGAATCCGCAAGCCAGCGGCAGAACCAGTAGAGGAGCCGGCTGATGAGCCTGCTGACGATAGCCCAGACGATAGCTGACTTTACAGGGTTTGAGCGCCCCAGCACCGTAGCTGGGAACACAGATCCTATCGCAAGGCAGCTTCTGGCCATAATTAACCGCGAGGGCAAGCAGCTCATGCGGTCAACCAACTGGCCAATCTTGATGAAGGAACACACCTTCTCCACGGCCAACGGAACTCAGAACTATGCGCTGCCGACAGACTTTGACAGGTTTGTCAGTGGCACAGCCTACAACCGCAGTGATCTGGACCAGATGACCGGGCCTATCACTCCGCAGCAGTACCAGGCCGACAGGTTTGGAACGACCAGCACCGGCATCATTGATCGCTTCCGTCTGAAGTCCAGCAGCAACGCGCTGCGGTTTGACATCACTCCGACTCCGACCGCTACAGAAACAATCGGCTTTGAATATGTGTCAAGCCACTTCAACCAAACCAGTGGCGGCACCTCGCAAGCTGCTTTTGCTGCTGATACCGATGTCGGCATCCTCGATGAAACATTGATAGAGATGGGCGCGACTTGGCGCTTCAAGCAGGCTCACGGCCTCACTTACGATGAAGACTTCCGGCAGTATCAGCTTGAGCTGCGTCAGGCGATTAGTCGGTCGGGCGGTGCGCCAATCATTACAATGACCGATGCAAGGCGTCTGTTGGTCAGTCCTTACTCCTATAATTTGCCTGATAGTGGCTACGGGATCAGCGGCTGATGCTGCAGGCGCTTCCACAATCCCGCCGGTTTGCAGTCAAAGCAGCGGCGGTGCCGGCTCCTGTGGGCGGCCTGAACAGCCGGGACAGCATCGATGCCATGCCGCCGACTGACGCCATCGTGATGAGCAACTTTTTTCCGTCTGTTGAAAAGGTGACACTGCGTGACGGCTTTACTCAGTTCTGCACTGGCATCGGCACAGGCGATGTTGAAACGCTTGTTGAACACAATGCCGGCGCAAACCGTCAGCTCCTGGCTATCGGCAGCGATGGCGTCTTGTACCAGATTGATAGCGGCACGGCTGTCAGCAAAAAGACCGGCCTTGCCAACGGCAGGGCAGAATCGGTTGAGTTCAACGGCCTTACCATCTTTGTGCCGTCGGGGGCGAACGTGCCTTTTAGCTGGAACGGGTCAAGCGCCAGCGATCTGTCGATCACGCTGTCTGATAGCGCGAACGCAAACACGCTAACCGGCGTTCATGTTTATAAAAATCGCGTCTATTATTTTACCGGCACAGATCAGAACTTTTACTATTCTGCGACTGTAGACACCTTCCAAGGCAACTTCACCAAGTTCCCCACCGGCCTGGTTGGCACCTTTGGTGGCAACCTCATCATGATACAGACGATCACGATTGACGGCGGTGAAGGCGTTGATGATCTGCTGGCCCTGATTATGAGTAGCGGTGAGGTTCTTGTTTACAGCGGCTCAGATCCTAGCTCATCCAACTTTGCCTTGGTTGGCACCTTCCGCATCGCTGAGCCGGTCAATGAAAAGCGTGCCTGCGCCAAGCTCGGCGGCGACGTGATTGTGATGACTAAAGAGGGCTATCTGCCGCTGAGCGCTGTAATACGGCAAGACAATGTGGGTGCCAAAGCTGCTGCAATATCAGAGAAAATCAGAGGCACTGTGATTGCCCAGGTCAAGGCCACTGGCACCTCTACAGGCTGGCAGATCTTTGTCAGCCCTGATGGCGATAAGGTAATTTTCAACTATCCGACCGGCGAGACAGACGCCTACAACCAGCACGTTTTCAACCCCATTATTCGCGCCTGGTGTGTTTTTGAGAACGTGCCGGCAAATGTCTGGGGTCAGTTCAACGGAGATACCTATTTCGGCAGCGCGTCCGGCAAGGTCTTCAAGGTCACGGGCGACAGCGACAACGGTGAGAACATCGTCGGCGATATCGTCACGGCCTACAACTATTTCGGTGACCGTGCCAGCTTCAAGCGCTTCAGTTCAGTCCAGCCGATGCTGGAAGGCGACACCGATGTCGTTTTCAGCTTTGGAGTGGCGACAGATCAGAAGCCGGCCAGCACAATTGACGTTTCACCTGTCACTTTCGCCAGTAACTTGGCGGCCTGGGACACGGCGACTTACGATGACTTCTTCTATGCAGACACCAGCGGCGCAGGGATCACCAAACGGCGCAAGGCTGTAAACCGCGTCGGCTACTCTGCGGCTTTACGCATCAAGGTTGCCACTAGCACGCAAACCATCAGCTTCATCTCAGCTCACTATACTTTCCAACCGGGAGGGCCAGTCTGATGCCATTCTCATCCGGCACCTTTACGCGCACGTTTGACTGTACGACCGACAGGGACAACGGCGTCAAAATCCTAGCCAGCAAGTTCGATACTGAGTTTGACGGCATAGCCACCGGCCTATCGACTTGCATCCTTAAAGACGGCACGCAGACTTGCACGGCGGCGATACCGTTTGCTGAGGGTCTTACCGTGCCTGACAGCAAAAAGATTGTTATCGGCACTGGCGCAGACATGGAGATTTTCCATGATGGCTTGCACAGCCGGATAGCGGACGTTGGCACTGGTGATCTGAAAATCGGGACGTCTGGGGGCGCGGTGAGGATCACAGCAAACGGCGTGACTGATGACATGATCGTCGCAAACCAAGGCGGGACTGTCACTTTGTCGCACAGCGGCACGACCAAACTGACGACAAGTTCCTCTGGGATCACCGTGGCGGGTGAGGTAGATGCCACTAGTTTAGACATCAGCGGCGATGCCGACATCGACGGCACGCTTGAAGCTGACGCCATGACGCTGAACGGCACAGCAATCACAGCGACAGCCACGCTAGACACAGGCATATCAAACAACAATGTGCCTAAATTCACCAGCGGCGTGGCCGACGATGATTTCCTGCGAGTCGATGGCACTGCGATTGAGGGGCGTTCTGCATCTGAGGTCTTGTCAGACATAGCCGCGTTGCCATTGGCTGGTGGCTCAATGACCGGCGCAGTCACAATCACCACCGCCGACAACGACGCACAGCTTATATTAAAAACTACCGATGCAGATGCGGCAGTCGGCCCATTTCTAGATATGATTCGTGATTCTGCGAGTCCAGCAGATAACGACACACTGGGACGAATAAGATTCAGGGGTGACAATGATGCCGGGGAGGCTTTCACCTACGGCACAATCACTTCAAAAATCACTGATGCGTCGGACGGCACAGAAGGTGGTCTTCTAACATTTCTTGTGGGGCGTAATGGGTCAGTTACTTCTGCATTAGATTTAAATGAATCAGAAACTGTTTTTAACGAAGGCGGGTTAGATGCAGATTTCCGTGTTGAAGGTGACAGCAACGCTAACCTTTTCTTTGTTGATGCGGGTAATGATAAGATAGGCGTCGGTACTAATACACCAGATGCAATTCTTAGTGCTTTAAGCACCAGCGGCACCACTACAGACATTGGAAGATTTGAAGCGGCTGTCGGCAGTTACACTGGAACAAGTCTGGTGGCAGCAAACACGCTTGGTCCGGCAAGTTCATTCAATTTGTTCAAGTGCACAACAGACAGTGACGCTGATGCTGGTGGACCGTTCACTGAGTTTGTAGTTCGCGGTGATGGCCACGTCGGCGTTGGGACTGATAATCCCCAGAGCCTTACTCATTTCAAAGGCACATCGTCTGGTCAAAATATTCTACACCTCGACAATAGTGCTGGGTCTGGGCACGGCGATACAAACAACAATGTGCGGGTCGTTGCTGGCAACAATGGTTATTGGGCAAACCTCGTAATCGCAGGACATCAATTAGAATTTAAGGTGCAAGGCGGCACGTCAATGCTTCGTGTAGACAGCGATGGCGTGAAGTTCAACGGCGACACGGCGGCGGCAAATGCGCTGGATGATTATGAAGAGTCAACTTACAGTTTTAATGAACGTCATGGGCAAGCCACAATAACCACACACAGATGTCGTGTGGTTAAGATCGGGGCGCTGGTCTACATTGACGGCTCGTTTACCGTAGGCTCAAACTCTAATGGAAACAACTTAAACATAAATCTGCCTTTCACATCGACAATCGGCACTAACGGTCTTGGTGGCGGCAGCATCGGGTTTAGTAATCTAAGCGCTACCATCGTAGAAGCGAATTTGCGCCCAAATCTCGAAAACTTAGCTGACAATCTGTTTTTCCGATATGGACAAAACAACCTTGTCACCTGCTCGGACGCCTCCGGAAAGCGTATAGATTTCAATGTTTGGTATCCGGTTCTTTAGCCCCACCAGCCGGTCGGGGATGGACAGGTCGCACAGCGACGGTAATCAGAAGGAGTAGGCAATGAGCCTCACGAAGGAATATGAATACGACTGCGAAATTCGTGGCCCATACAAGGCTGTGCAAGTTCGCAAATCAACCGTCATAAAGGATGATGGCGTAGAGATCAGCAGGAACTACCACCGGCACGTTCTCAACTGCCGCACCAAAACAGGCGACACTTGGGCTGATACCGACATCAGCGGGGAAGATGCGTCCGTCCAAGCCGTCTGTAATGCCGTGTGGACTGACAGCGTAAAATCATCCTATGAGACCTTTGTAGACAGCCAGAGCGTCGAATGAGCAAGCCGACTGCCGCATCCGTTAAGGCTGAATTAGATACGCTGTCGGCTGTCAGCCAGGAGCGCTTTATTGAACTACTCAGCCGCGTAAAGCGTCTAGAAACCATCATGGTCGGCAGCGCCGGCACAACCATCGTCCTGCTTATTGGCGTCATTATCAAACAATAATCGAACAACATAGGTGACGAGCATGGTCGAGCCTATCAGCACGGCCTTGGCCGGCATTGCGCTGGTCAAGGCGTCTGTCGATGGGATCAAATCTGCGATCGGCACAGCAAAGGATGTGCGTGATATCGCATCGCAGCTCGACGGCCTGCTGACTGGCCATCGCCAGGTACAGAAGCAGGCAAACCAAAAGGCCGGCGGCTTCAGTAATTTCGACGGCATTGGCTCGACCGCTTCAGAGATGATCGACAAGAAGCTAGCCGACGAAGCCCTTTATGAGATCGGCAATCTAATCAACTTGCGGTTTGGCCACGGCACCTTCCAAGCTATCCAGCAAGAACATCAGCGTCGGCTGAAAGCCCAGCGTGAAGAGGCTAGGCGGCAGGCGCAGCAGAAGGCAGCACAGCGCAAGGAGATGATGGAAGACTTGTGGACGGTGTTCATTGTCCTGATGGTTTTGGTCGCTGTCCTGGTAGTTGGCTTGGCCGCCTGGATGGCTATGGCACAAGATCGGACGCATGTCGTTTGTCGGCTCTCTGGATGCGAGATGCAGGACGGTATGAGGCATTGCCTGTATCGCGGTGCCAACAATACAAGTGAGATCATGACTTATAATCCGTCCACGGATTTTATACCCAGAGAATATCTCTGTGAATATGCCCCAAACAAAAAGCCGCCACTGACTTTGAGGCAGGCGCTGGACGCCATCAAGGAAGCGATGCAATGAACCGCATGATTTTCGGTGCCGACGATTACCTGAAGCAGTGGGCTGCTGCGAGGATCGGCATCGAGGGCTTTGGGCCTAGCGCGTCAATCGGCGTGCAGCGTGACGGAGAGATCATTGCGGCCTGTGTATATCACGACTTAAGAGACGGGCAGATCGAGGCGTCGATTGCGGCTTCCTCCCCGCATTGGGCAACTCGGTCTGTTCTTTATGGGCTGTTTGCTTATCCCTTCATCCAGGTTGGTGCAAACAGACTGCTGGTAACCTGCAGCGAGGGTAACGCTAAGGCAATGAAGATGAACAAGCAGCTCGGCTTCGTAGAGGAAGGCCGGCTCAGGCAGATGTTTGGCAAGAACGATGCTGTGCTTTTTGGAATGTTACGAAACGAATGTAAATGGATCGGAGTAAAAGATGGGCAAATCGGCACCTTCACCACCGCCAGCGCCTGATCCCAATGCGCTAATCTCAGCGCAAGCCGACGCTAATCGGATCACACAGTTTACACCTTACGGCAACCTGCTGTTCGGCTCGGTCGGTGATCAAGGGCAGTTTGTGCAAGGCCCGGTGCCAGAGGACGGACAGGCTGCAGCCTTTACGCAAGAAACGCCTTTCCAAGCACAGATGCGTGCGGCTACAGAAGGCACAGGGCTGGGCCTTGGAAATCTGGCGTTTGAGCGCGTCACCGGACAGACTGTCATTGGTCAGAACCCAGATGGCTCACCAATCTTTGCCGATGATCCAGACTTTCAAAACCCGTTTCGTACCTCGCCAACGTTGGCTGGCATCACGGCCGCACAGGAAACAGATCCGACCGCTGGTCTGCAGGCGTTTCAGCAGAATATCAGCACTGATGCAGCGCTGCCCTCCGCGCTCGACACAAGCGGCCTGACAGCCCTCACAAGCGATCCAGAGGGCTTTCGCACGAACATTGAGCAAACGCTGTTCAACAGGCAGCTCGGCCTGTTGCAGCCAGAGTTCACGCGACAACGGAACGTGCTTGAGCAAAACCTAGCAGACCGTGGCATCCCTATTACGTCTGAGGCTTACGATGATTCTATCAACCGCCTTGAAACACAGCAGAATGAGCAACTGCAGCGCTTGGCGCAGCAGGCCACACTGGCGGCTGGTCAAGAGTCTGACCGCCTTGTGAACCAAGCACGCAATATCAGAGCGCAACAGTTCGGTGAACGGGCTGCCACTGGTGAGTTTGGTCTTGCGAGGCAGGGGCAGGCATTTAGCCAGGCCGCAGCCAATACGCAGCTTGCAAACGCAGCCCGGCAGCAGCAGATCGCTGATCAGCTCCTAAGCAATCAGATTGCAAACCAAAGCCGTCAGCGTCAGATTGCTGAGAGACAGGCGCTGCGCGGTCAAGGCTTCAATGAGCTTGCAGCCTTGCTCGGCGGCCCACAGGTACAGCAGGCCAGCTTCTTCGCGCCGTCGGGGATTGATGTCTTGGGCGCGTTTGGCGCACAGCAAGCCGCACAGCAAAACGCTTTCACTCAGGCGATGCAAAACCGATCCGCAAATCTCGGCGGTCTTTTCGGACTCGCCGGCAATCTCGGCGCAGCTTACTTACTGAGGTAGAAAATGGTTCTTCGCCCCCGCGCAATGCCGACGTTTCAGTTCCAGCGACTGAACCCTGCTTTTCAATCTGACCCGCGCCGCATCCTCGGCCAGCAGCTCATGGGCCAGGGTGCCAGCACAGCGCCTGTCAGGACGCCTCTACAAGGGCTTGGCAGGCTGTCCAGCGCACTCGTTGGGGCATACCTACAGCGCAACGCTTTAGACGCTCAGGTGCAGCGTGAGGACGCTTATAGAGACTCCTTAACGCAAGCGCTTGGCGGCTTGGATTTAGGGAATGTGCCTGGCTTGCAAGCGCTGTCAACGGTATCTCCTGAGCTTGCTTTGCAGACTGGCGTAAACCTTGAGGGTCAACTCGCGGTTGCTGCTGCCAAGAGAAAGCCACAAAACACTGTTCGCGATATGACACCAGAAGAAGTTAGAGCTTCTGGCCGCGACCCCAGCTTGGGCGTCTACCAAATCGACAACCTCGGCAAAATAACACCGCCCACAGGCTCACAGATTACAGGCGATATCTCGAACCGATTCGATCAAATCAATGAGGTTATACGCCTCAGCCAAAAGCCGGAGCTAAGTCAGGCGGAGGCGTTGCGCTTAGACTTATTCTCCAAAGATTTAGCAAGGTCGCGTCCAGTGGTGGTGCCTGACGGTGCGGGCGGCACTGTCACCGTGATGCAGCCAGGTCTTGATGTCAGCTCAATAACTGGTGGCCAGACAGTGACTGGAGATGCCGCGCTCCCAGGTGACCCAACCGGTCAAACCGGTGAGGCAGCGACTAGCGCAATCCCTGGCGGCGTTGTGGCTGGCACAAAGCCCGATCAGCTCACTACACAGGAAGCTGAATTTGTAGCGGATGCGGCGTCAGCACAAGCTGATCTGCAGACAGTCATAGACATCATGTTCAATGGCGATCTTACAAATGGTGAATATAACTCATCAGTAGGAATCGCTTCAGGCACAGCAGTAGGACGCGGCGCGAGTGGCGATGCTCAAAGATTGTACGACGCACTAAACAACCTTGTTGACTTGCGGTTGCGTCAGCGCACAGGAGCGACTGCAAATCAGGAGGAGGTGACAAACTACCTGAACGCAGTTTTGCCTGGTATTACAACTAGAGCAGACACTCAAAGGGCTAGGGTTGAAAGGCTAATTACAGAACTGAACGCAAAAATCACGGCTTTCAAAGGTGGTCGCAAAATACCAAATCTTAACACAGTTGCCATCCCAGAGGTCGCGGCAAACGACACCGTTGGCGACATCACGTTGTAGGTGAAGCATGGCAAAATTAGCTGAAAACCTGACCGGAGCGCCTCTAGCCATCAGACAAGTCCTTGCATCTGTCCCTGACGATCAAAAGGTGGAGGTGCTTGGTAAATACTATGACACCGTGCGACGTGGCTCTGATCTGCTTGCCAAAAACCCAGACAACGCTGCGCTGCGGAAAAAGATCGACCCTGACGCAATTTATTTCCAGCAGGATGATGGCGCTATTCAAGTGCTGGACCCACCTGGCTTTATCCAATCTTTCATACCGCCCCGCGTTGATGTCGGAGATATCGTTGAGGGTGGGCGAGTGCTTGCTGAAACGGGCGGCGGCGTCATCGGTGGCGCAATACCACTCGCCGCTGGACAAATGGGGCCACAAGCTCTGACGCCAGAAGAAATCTATACTGTGCCGGCAGGCGCTGCCCTTGGCGCAGAATTTGGCGGTCAATTATATGATCGTACTATTGATTTGCTTTCTGGCGGCGCTGTGCCGCGAGGCACTCCAACCCAAGAAATTGGCAAGGCTGCAACTAACATTGGCCTTGAGATGGTTGGTGGCCGGCTCGGTGACGCTGCTACAAGGGCAGTCAAAACCGGCATACAAAAAGGCACACAGAGACTGACCGGCGTGTCGCCGGGGCAGCGTGCTGAAGACTTTGCTAGATTGGGTGTGCAGCCAACTGCTGCGACGCTCACCGGCAGGCCGTCTGTGGGTCAGCTTGAAGAAGGTCTAGCGTCGTTTTTCACTGCCTCAGATATTATAAGAACAAATCGCGCTCGTGTGATTGACGAGCTAGGTGACGCTGCCAACCGGATTGCTAGAAAATACGGAGATCCGCAAGGCAGCCCTGAAGTCATAGGCAGCACCATCAGGGCTGGAGCGCTCGCGACTGCCGATCGTATAAGCGCCAAAAAAGATCAGTTGTATGATGCGGCTTATGACGCGGCTGGTAACATCGGCGTTTCAGTCGGCGGTCTGCGTGCCTTAGAGGCAGAACTAAAAACAGAACTGGCTGCAGCCCCAACGGCTCTAAAAGATCAGTATGCGCCGGCATTGCGTCAGATTGCTGCCATTTTGAAAGACGCAGACGCTGCTGGCGGTCAAATTGACTTGAGAACCGCAAGGTCGATTCGCACCAACTTGGGCAAGGCGGTTGGGTCAACTTTGCCTGGTCAGACTGTCAGGGTTTTTAAGGCCGGTGATGAAAAGCTGCCAAGCATTTACAAAGCATTGACTGAGGACATTGACGGTGCAGTAAACGCAGCCTCGCCAGACGCAGCGCGTCTATTGCGCCGCGCAAATGATTACACGCGACAAACGGCAAACGATCAGCTCAAAACAATTGAGAAAATCGCTCGGCAAAATCTTGATAGTCAGGTGTTCAGCTTTGCCATGAGTGAAGGCAAGCGCGGTGGCCAGCGCATCAAAGATGTTTTCAAAGTATTGACTAGAGATGAGCGTGACGCTGTAACTGCAAGCGTACTTGGCCGTATGGGTGTGCGCGGTTCTGCCACTGAAGGTGGCGGCGAATGGTCTGCCAATGTGTTCTTGACCAACTGGCGCAACATGGACAAGCGCAGCAAAGACATTTTGTTTGGAGCGCCAAGATTCAAAGAAGTCCGCAAGGAACTAGATTCGCTGGCACGCCTGGCTGATGTGGCGGTGGAAAACATCGGTGAGATTAATCGCTCACGCTCCGGCGTAACTTTAGCTGGCTTTTCACAGATTGCTGCGACCGGCGTGGCTTTGGCTCAAGCTGGTGGCCTAGCTCTTGCGGGGGATGTCGGCGGTGCGGCGTCTGCCGCAGCAGCCGGCGGCGGTGCTTTGCTTGCGCCACGCTATGCCGCAAAACTCATGACCTCACCAAAGTTCATCCGTTGGCTAAAAACTACAGCTCAGGCCAGCAATCGTGGCGTTAACCCGCTGGCAGTGCAGCTAGGCCGACTGGCAGTGCTGCCGGGCAAAGATCCTGAGCTTGCTGAAGCGGTCAATGCCTTCATCGTCAATATGCAGGCCAATCTTGGCGGCGAGTAGTGGCCCAGAAAAAGCTGGAGAGGTCGAGCGAGTTTGAGCGCTACGATCTTGATAATGATGGGGTCGTCACGGATGCAGAGATAGAACGCGCACGCGAAATCCGCGAGACAGAAGATAAAAGCCGCAAGCACCTGGCGCAGCTCCGGCTTGCCAGATTCGCGCTCATTGGTATGGGCGTCTACACGATCCTGCTGTTCATGCCGTTTATACCAGACACGCGCATCAAGCTACTGAGCGAGGTCAGCCCGTTGCTGTACATCTCGCTAAGCGGCGTTGTGGGCGCTTACATGGGGTTCACGCAAATGGGAGACAAAAAGTAATGCTTGGAGTGTTAGCAAGCATCCTCGGCAACGGGGACGTCATTAAGAAGGGCATGGATTTGATTGATGATGTCCACAGCTCCGATGAAGAAATGGAACGTGTCAAAGCGCAAGCCAAGATTGACACGATGGCAGCCTATGCCCCTTTCAAGGTGGCGCAGCGTTACCTCGCCCTGATGTTCACCGCCACGTTTTTGCTGTCCTTTGCGCTAGTGCTGGTAATGACGCTACTGGGCAAAACCAACATCCCTGACATCAAGCAAGTCATAGATGACTTCTATCTCGGTGAAGCGATGCTTACCATCCTGGCCTTTTATTTTGGGGGCGGGATGCTTGAGGGCGTTGTCGGTAAGGTGAAAGGAAAAAAGTAATGCCGTTTTCCAAATATTCCCCAAAGCAGAAGCGCCTGGCTGCCGCTGCCAAGCCGCGCAACAAGATCACTCGCGCTGACTTCACGGCCCTCAACAAGAAGAAAAAGAAAAAGAAGACGAGGCGCGCATGAATATTGAGCTATTGCGCGAACAGATTGCCAGCGATGAGGGCCGCGTGAACTCTTTATACTT
>VTLG01006140.1_pt1 | contig 21833 bp, 28 predicted proteins | sample 4694571 | NCBI WGS metagenome assembly VTLG01 (sample SAMN12604809, study PRJNA352737) | marine metagenome | biome: ENVO:00000447; feature: ENVO:00000209|ENVO:00000569|ENVO:01000036; material: ENVO:00002151; isolation source: viral sequences binned using virsorter ... | reverse complement strand
GGAAATAGTCCGTTAACAATTGAATCTGATAATTTTAATGTTAAAAGTGATGGGACGATTAGTGGCTCTGCAAACTCAACAGCTTCTTTTGGTAAAGGTAGATTTGATAGAACAGTCGCTATTGGTGACCAAGCTCTTAACGCTATAGGTAATTATACATTGTGGGTAGAAGATCACGATAATGGAAATGGGATTTATGCGACTGATCAATCGTTTTTTGATAATGTGAAAATTTATAATAATTTCTTTTTAGGTGAACAAACTGGTTATGCCACCTTAAAAGTCTCAGCAAATAACCAAGGTTTATTGTTAGATCCAAGTTATAATGGTGGCTACACAGGTGACATTTTTCATAGGGCAACAGGACATAGATTTTTTCCTAGAGGTTCTGTTACAAAAGGTGAAGAACTTTTTGTTATAACAGGATCTCATCATACATCTGCTTCTGTTATGTTAAGCGGTTCAGCAACATCAACTGGTTCGTTTGGTAGAGTTGAAGCAACAACATTTGCTGGTGATGGTGCAGCTCTTACAAATGTTCCTGATTATGTATACGAACCGACATACGAATTAAGAACAATTAATGATTTAGAAGATTTTGTTACAGAGAAAAAACATTTACCAAATGTTCCTGATATGAATGATATGGATAAATGGAAATCTTTAAGTGTAGGTGATAGGGATATGTTATTATTAGAAAAAATTGAGGAATTATCTCTTTACATTATTGAATTAAATAAACGAATAGAAAAATTAGAAAACAATTAGGAGTAGGTTATGTTAACACAATTTGAAGACATTATAGAAGTAGTATTACACCACGAAGGTGGGTATGTTAACGATCCTGATGATCCAGGCGGAGAGACTAATTTTGGTATAGCTAAAAGAAGTCATCCTGATGTGGATATTGCCAACTTGACTAAAGAAGGTGCAAAAGAAATATACTATCGAGATTATTGGATGAAAAATAGAGTTCCACAATTACCTGATGGACTAAAGCACATTTACTTTGATATGTGTGTAAATCAAGGTAGAGGCAGAGCTGTAAAAATCTTACAACAAGCAGCTAATGCTAAAGGTGCTGAACTTAAAGTTGATGGTGGATTAGGACCTAAAACTATTGGTGCTATGAAAGGTGTGGAGTTAGAAAGAGTCCGTGCTTATCGTGTAAAATATTATGCTGATTTGGTTACTCGTAAACCAGACTTAGAGAAGTTTTACTTTGGTTGGTTCAGAAGAGCATTAGAAGTTTAGTTCTTTTGAAACTTATATATTTATAGATGTAGGAGAATATCTATGTCTATTCCAAAATTAAAAGACTTACTTAAAGAAACAGATTATCATTTGAAAAAAACCATTAGAAAAATAGGTGCTGTGGCAGTTGTTTCAGAAGGTCAAGTTCTTTGTGTAAAACGATCTGAAACCCAAGGTAAATACCCAAACTTTTGGTCTGTTCCAATGGGTGGTGTTGAAAAGGGTGAAACTTTTCGTGAGGGTGCTGTTCGTGAATTAAAAGAAGAAACAATGCTTGACTTTAACCCGCAAAAGTTAGTATATTTAGGTATAATAAAAGATGGAAAGTACAAACGATTGGTGAAGTTGTACAAGGCAGATATGGATGGTAAACCTAAACCTACATTAGACCACGAACATACTGATTGGGGTTATTATGATAAAGATAGTTTACCAAGACCTTTTGAAGATAGAATGAGACAAGTGTTAGAACTAAACTTATGAGTTTAAAAAAATTAGTAGAAGAGATAACTAAACCCGTTATTGACGAGATGGGAATTGTTGCATCCGATGGAACTATTAAAGGTGGTTCATATCATTCGAAAATAAAAAAGATGAAAAAGAAAGGACATACTTCAGTTCCTTATGGTAGTGGGTACAAAAAAGTAAATGAGCAACCAAGTAAAATCAAGAAAGTCATCGGAGTATTCGGTGGTAGATTCCAACCTTTTCATTCAGGTCACCTTGCTACATATAAGTGGTTGTCTAAACAAGTTGATGAAGCTTACATAACCACATCTAATATTAAAAAACCACCAAGACATCCCATGAACTTTAAGGAAAAAGTTCGTCATATGGTAAAGGTTGGTATTCCAAAAAATCGTATCATCGAAGAAAAGACACCTTATGTCGCAACTAACTTACTCAAAAAGTTTGATCCTGAAACAACAGCAGTCGTTTATGCTTTTGGGGAAAAGGATGCTGGTAGATTAAAAGGTGGAACTAAAAAAAGTGGTGGTAAAACATATTATCAAGATTATAAAAAAAGTAAAGGTGATATAAGGGGATTTGAAGAACATGGATACTTTGTTACTGCTCCACAGTTTGGTAACATAAGTGGAACAAAAACAAGAGATATGTTGGGTAATCCAAAATATGATGATAAACAAAAGATAAAGTTTTTCAAAAAAACATTTGGATATTACGATAAAGGTTTGTATAATATGATGACGAATAAGTTTGGAAAGTTATTCGAGTTTTATGTTCATATATGGGAAAGTTCAGGCACCCAAAGTGGTGGTGTAGATGACGGACCTGGATTTTTGTCTAGTTTGAAAAAGTATAGAGAAAGAGCAGAAATAGAAGCTGGTAAATTGGGTTGGGAGATAGCTAGTAATTTAGTTAACGATGAAAATTATTATAGTCAAAAATTTGACTTACCAAAATACCCAAATGGTCCTATCGGTTCAGTATCTTATGGACCTGCTGGAGTAGCTGAACCAAGTGCTGCTAATGATTTGGATTTAGTCGGTAGTGAATTATGGAATCATTGGTTAGATCACATTGATATGATTTTGTCAAACCAAGATTATGGTTATGTTGATCCAATGAAAAAAGCCAGAAAATCTGTCATAAAACATAGTGGGAATACACTAAATAAATTAACTGATGAAGAACCAGCACCAGTTGATGATGATAGAGGAAATGAACAACATGATGACTATGAAATAGTAAAAGAGGTTTTGTCACTTACAAGTGATATTCCAAGAAATGGAAAGGAGTTATTATTAATGGGTGGAGCCTATGGACATATGAGTCATCCTTTTGATGACAAGGATTTAACATTTGGTGATTTGAAAAAAATCATTACACTCGGATTGAGTGGTCAATTAAACAGAGAGGATAATGTTACTGAAAAAACAGATGGACAAAACCTAATGGTAAGTTTTAAAGATGGTAAGTTAATAGCAGCTCGTAACAAAGGTCATTTAAAAAACAAAGGTGAGACGGCATTAACTATTAAAGATGTTGAGAGAAAATTTAAAGGTCGCGGTGCGATTAGAGATGCGTTTGTCTATGCCATGAGAGATTTGACAAAGGCTATCGGTGCATTATCCAAAAAACAACAAGACAAGATATTTGGTAATGGTAGTAAGTTCATGAGTTTAGAAGTTATGTGGCCTGCTAGTGAAAATGTAGTAAATTATGATATTACAGAATTAATTTTTCATGGAGCTTTAGAATATGATGATAGTGGAAGAGTCATCGGTCAGGCAAAAGATAGTGCTAGAATGTTACAAGGTATGATAAAACAAGTAAATCAACACATACAAAAACATTATAAAATATCAAAACCTAACTTTGTTGATGTTCCCAAACATCAAGATTATGGTAGATTAAAAAAGAGATTTTTAGGGAAATTACAAAAATTACAAAATACTTACTCGTTAAAAGACAATGATACTTTTGCTCTTTATCATCAAATGTATTGGGAGGAATTTATTCATAATGCTAGTAAACAATACGGTTATAAAATTACAAATAAAATTTTAAAGAATTTAACTAAACGATGGGCATTTTTTGACAAATCATATAAGATACCACAAATAAAAAAAGACTTGAAAGATAATCCAAAGTTTTTAGATTGGGTTTTGACTACAGATAAGATAGACAAAAACAGAATGGTAAAGGATAATATGAAACCATTTGAAGAGTTGTTCTTTGAGGTGGGTGCTGAAATATTGAAAAACATGGATGGTTGGATGGCTGTCAATCCAGCAAAGTCAGTTCAGAACATGAGAAAGAAAGTAAAGAAAGCAATTTCAGATGTAAGAGCTGGTGGTGATTTAAAAAAATTAAATAGATTAAAGGTTCAGTTGGATAGGTTGAACGCCATAGGTGGATTTGATGCTATTGTTCCAAGCGAGGGAATTGTGTTTAAGTATAATGGAAACACATATAAGTTTACAGGTGCTTTTGCTCCTATTAACCAAATAACAGGTTTGATGTTCTTCTAATGATTTTACTTAAAGATTTATTAACCGAAAACAGAGAAGGTGGTGTCTTTTTAACACATAAAGGTGAAGAGAAATGGTTTCCTGCTCATACTGAAAAAACTATAAAGTTACAAATGAGAGGTGATAAAGTTGCTCTATATCCAAAACTAATGGATAATATTATTGGTAAACAAAAAGTTAGTTCGTTTCATGTTAGTGATTTATCAAGATACAAACAACTTGGGAAAGTTATTGGTAAGAAAAAATCTATATCTACTTTTTCTCATGTAGGAAGAGGTTCTGGTTTAGATAAAGCAAAAGGTATTCAAACTATGGGTGGTTTGGCATTTCATGTTGAAGGATTTCTTTTGGGTAGAAGTTGGGAAGATATAATGAGTACGCCAGATAAAACGGGTCGTAGATGGGTAAATATCGAAAAGGTAGTGGGAGAAGATAGTGAATATGCTTTCAGAGGAGAGTTAGAGAAACAAAAATTAACACCACAAGATTACAATAAAAGATTAAAAAAAGAACTACAACATTTACAAAATGATAAAAGACCTTATGGTGAAGTTCAGAAGGATGCAAAAAAAATTAGAAATCAAGTTGATAATAAATTTATTAGAGATTGGATGGATACTCAAAAAAAGTTTTTGATTAAAAATAAAAGAGCTGTTTTTGATAATATGACAAAGGGTGGTTTAAAAGATAGCTATTTCAAAACTTGGAATGAAGTATTAGTTTATGATGTAAAAATTAAAAGTGCATTTGTTCTAAATAGAGTTGAAAAGAACATGAGTGATGATGATAAAAAAGAATTGAAAAGTTTTGCTGGAGATGTTAAATATGGAAAACCATCTGAGTTTAGAAAATGGCTAAAATCAAAAGGTGGACAAATAGTAAAATGAAGCATTTAGACGAAAATGGATTAAGTTATTGGGAACATTGGTGGAGAGCTATGAAACTAAGTGGAGCACTTTTTATTCATGCTTTTTTACCAGATGTTCTAAGTGATTACGCAAGTAAGGAGTTACATAATGAGTAACATAGAAAAAATTCAAAAGATGGTAAAGGGTATTTATGAGCGCCCAATACAAACAGGATATGAGGGTAAAACTCTTCAACAGAGAAAAGAGGGAGAGGAGTGGATAGATGCTCGTGGTCGTAGTTGGAAGATAGAAGATGGTAAAAGAAAACAAATTACAAAAATACCACCAAGAGGATTTGATAAATGTAATGATTGTGAAAAACTTATTCTAAAAACAATTGACCAACAAACCTATGACCGTATGGGTAGATGTAAATATTGTCAAATAGAGTTTGAGATGAAACTTAGAAAAGAAGGTAAGTGGGAAGATTGGGTTAAAGAAATGGAAACTAAAAGGTGGGAGGCAATTTTGGCTGAATATGAAGCTGAAATGAAATTAGTAAAAGGCAGTAAAGGTGCTTTTGATAAAACTGTAGCAAATGCTATTGCTAATAATGAACATAGAAAATGAGTAATTTAAAACAAGCAATAAAACAAAACTATTTAAAGTGTGCCAAAGATCCTTCACATTTTATAAATGAATTTTGTGTAATTCAGCATCCACAAAGAGGCAAAATAAAGTTCAAATTATACCCTTATCAGTTTGATGTGTTGAAAGAATATCAAGAAAATGACTATAATGTTGTTTTGAAATCAAGGCAACTTGGTATATCTACATTGAGTGCTGCTTATTCCTTATGGATGATGTTATTTCATGCCGATAAAAATATTTTATGTATTGCGACCTCAAAAGATACTGCTAAAAATTTAGTAACAAAAGTTCGTGTTATGTATGAGGGTTTACCACAATGGTTGAAAACAGCCATTGTAGAAAATAATAAATTATCACTTATATTTAAAAATGGTAGCCAGATTAAAGCTATAGCTTCAAATGAGTCTGCTGGTCGTTCAGAAGCATTATCACTTTTAATTTTAGACGAGGCAGCATTCATAGACAAAATTGATACAATATGGACTGCTGCTCAACAGACATTAGCCACTGGTGGTCAATGTTTAGCAATATCAACACCCAATGGTGTAGGTAATTGGTTTCATAAAACTTGGATTGATGCTAGTGATGGTATAAATAAATTCAACACAATTAAATTACATTGGTCACAACATCCAGAGAGAGATGAAAGTTGGAGAAAAGAACAAGATAAAATTTTAGGACCTAGTAAAGCAGCACAAGAGTGTGATGCTGACTTTTTAAGTTCAGGTCGTTCTGTGGTTGATCCTGCTATATTAGAATGGTATAAAGAAAAGATGTGTTGTGAACCAAATGAAAAAAGTGGGTTTGATAGAAACCTTTGGATATGGGACTATCCAAATTATAATAAAAATTATTTGATATGTGCTGATGTAGCTCGTGGAGATGGAACGGATTACTCGGCTGCTCAAGTTTTTGATATAGAAGAGATGGAACAAGTTGCTGAATATAAAGGTCAATTAGGTACAACTGAATTTGGTAATTTTCTTATTGAGTTAGCAACTAAATATAATGATGCTTTACTAGTTGTTGAAAATAATAATATTGGTTGGGCTACTTTACAAACAATAATCGATAGAGGATATGAAAATCTTTTTTATCAAGAAAAAAATCATTTAATTGTAGACGAAGACATCCAACACACAAACAGATACAGACATATAGATAAAAACAAAATTCCTGGTTTTACAACAACAATGAAATCAAAACCACTCATTGTTGCAAAAATGGAAGAATATACTCGTGAAAAAATGGTTAAAATAAAATCAACACGATTAATTGATGAACTTTTTGTATTTATATATAAGAATAGTAAAACCGAAGCATTAGAGGGTTATAATGATGACCTTGTAATGTCGTACTCAATTCTTTTATGGATTAGGGATACAGCTATCCGTATTCAATCAGAGAGAAATGAGTTTCAGAGTAGTTTAGTTGGTGCGATTGGAAACCTAAATGGTAATACAACTGTAATGACACCATCTGCTCCGAAAAGTAATCCGTATAAGGTAAAACTTAACAACGGTGAAGAAGAAGACATAACTTGGCTATTGGGGTAAAACATGGCAGACAATTTATTTACAAGACTTGGTAGATTATTTCAATCTAATGTAATCATTAGAAAGACAGACGATAATCGTTTGGTTGTCAAAGACTTAGACTACACACAAACAAGTTTAACATCAAATTTTATTGATCGTTATCAAAGATTAATACAAAACACTTATTCAAATCCTTACTCTGTTGCTCAAAATAGAAGAGCAGCATATGAGATTAGAAAACATGACCTATTTAAAGATTATGAGTTGATGGATCAAGACCCGATTATTGCTTCAGCTCTTGACATATATTCGGATGAAAGCACAGTTGACAATATTGAGGGAGAAATTTTAAAAGTAAAAAGTGAGAATACTCAGGTTCAAAAGATTTTACATAACTTATTTTATGATGTCATAAATATAGAATTTAATATGTGGAGTTGGATTCGTAATATGACCAAGTATGGTGATTTTTATCTTCAGTTAGATATTGTTGATAAATATGGAGTTGTAAATGTAAAGCCTATTTCTGCTTACGATATTACGAGATTGGAAGACCACGATCCTGAAAATCCACAATTAATACAATTTGAAATAGCAAGCGAACAAAAAGAAATAAAAGAAAATTATGAGATAGCACATTTTCGTCTTTTATCGGATACAAACTTTTTGCCTTACGGGCGCTCTATTTTAGAAAATGGAAGAAAGATATTCAAACAATTGACTTTGATGGAAGACGCTATGTTGATACATCGTATTATGAGAGCGCCCGAAAAAAGAGTTTTCAAGGTCGATGTTGGAAATATTCCACCAAGAGAAGTCGAACAATTTATGCAAAGAATCATCAACAAGATGAAGAAGACTCCTGTTATCGACCAAAACACAGGTGAGTATAATTTAAAATATAATGTAGAGTCAGTTACCGAAGATTACTTTCTACCTGTTCGTGGTGGGGATAGTGGAACGGAGATTGACACTTTACCAGGTCTTTCTAACAATGACCAAATAGACGACATAGAATATCTTAGAAACAAGTTGATGGCTAGTTTAAGAATACCAAAAGCTTTCTTAGGATATGAAGAAGGTTTAAGTGGTGGTAAAGCCACACTTGCTGCTGAGGATGTTCGTTTTGCTAGAACAATAGAAAGATTACAAAAAATTGTCGTGAGTGAACTAACAAAAATTGGTATAGTTCATTTATATACTCAAGGTTTTGATGACTCCGATTTAATTGATTTTACTTTAGAGTTACAAAATCCATCGATGATACACGAGCAAGAAAAATTAGAACTTATGAGTCAACAACTTGATATTGCTGAAAAAGCTATTGATACTAAATTATTTAGTAGAAAATATATTTATGATAATATTTTTGATTTAAGTGATGAAGAAAAGGTAGAAATTTTTGAGTCAATAGTTGAAGACACAAAACAAAAATTCAGATTAGAACAAATAGAACAAGAGGGTTCAGATCCTGCTAAAGAACCATCACCAGAAGATGATGAGGAAGAAGATTTTTCAGTAAGTAGAAAAGATGATTGGGGTGGTAGTAAAAAAGATCCTTTTAAAAATAAAGAGACGATGAAAGATAGATATGGACATGATAGTTTAAAAGATACTGATAGAGGGTTTGGTAAAAGGGAGTTTAAAGGTAAATCACCTTTAGCTACATCAAAAGCCAGTACCGTGGTTGCTCGTGAGGGTATGTTAAACCAACTAAAACAAAAGTTTCCTAAAAAACAACAATCAATGTTATCTGAAGAAAACATAATAAAAGAGTAATTTACCATTTAATCTAAATTCTATTATATTTATATATGAATAATTGTATCATAATACTTTGGAAATTTCTATGAGCAAATTTAAGCACAGTAAATTAAGGAATACAGGACTATTGTTCGAGTTTTTGCTCAGACAAGTAACTGTTGATGTATTAAACAAAAAAAAGGAATCACCGGCATTAAAGATTATAAAATCACAATTCAATGAACATACTGAAATGGGAAGAGAATTAGCATTATATAATATGTTGGTAACCAAAAAATTTAAATCAGATAAAAAAGCTGATTTCTTTTTATCGGAAGTAATTAGACAAAGAGGTAAATTAAATAATACTTCTCTAAGAAGAGAAAAATATAATGTGATTGCTTCTATTAAAGAGCATTACAGCGTAAATCAATTATTTAGTTCTAAAGTTCCAAATTATAAACTATTTGCCTCTATTTATAAACTATTTGAGGGTATATCAGAATTAGATGCTGATGAAAAAACCGAAAGTTATTTTATTATAATAGAAAATGTAACTACACTTAAATCAAAAAAAGAGAGTTCTTATATACCTGAAGATTTTAAGGATAAAGATTTAAGAATTCTCTCTTACAAAACATTGTTAGAAAAGTTTAATAAAAAATACACTAATCTTTCTGATGAACAAAAGAAAGTTCTAAAAGAATACATTAGTAATATCTCTAACACTAATAATTTTTCTGTTTTTGTTGAGAGACAAATACCAAAACTTAAAACCAAGTTAAACGACAAAGTTAAAAAAGTCAAAGACAAAGTTTTGAGAATTAAATTAAAGGAAGCAATCAACTGTGTTGATAAATTTTGTTTAAATGAATCAAAACAAACAGATGATAATTCTGTTGTTCAATTGTTGAGATACTATGAACTCGATAAAGAACTCAGTAAAGTTTGATTCCATAGTTAAGGAACTAGTAAGTAGTTTATTTAACAAAAAGTTAAAAGAAATAACTACAACTGCTAGTATTGATGCTTATCAAACACCTTATGCTTTTGGAAAAAAACTTCATAAAAAAAGAAAGAAAGATATTGAAAAACAAACAGGCTATAAGTTTATTGACGAAGCTTTATCTGATAATGATATGAAAAATATAAAAAAAGAAATAAGAAAAGAAGTCTCAAGTATCCTATTTGATATTTGGATAAAACGAAGCTCTTGGGGAGGCAAATAAATGTATCAAGTTGATCCTAACAACGATAAAAAACAAACACCAAAATCTATACCAGCTAGTCATTATGGTAAGGCAATAACTCCAGCGGCTAATACTCATGTAGATAGACCTAATTATATTTTAGTTAATATGAATGGTTCTTACAAATTTTCATATGACGGCTCAACATTTGTAACAGGCTCAGTTGTAGATGACGCGGCTGGTCCAGTGAGGATAGACATCCAACCAACTGCTTGGGATCAAACAGATGCTGCTGGTACTATTGGTGATGTAACATTTGTCTACACAGGAAACATAGGGTAAAACAATGAATAAAAAATTATTAGTAGATGTAAGACCATTTGAAATTTCTCGTCAAAAGATTGATGAAAGTATTAAAGAAAACGATGGTCGTTTGATAGTTAAAGGTGTTTTACAAAGAGCTGAATCTAAAAATCAAAATGGACGAGTTTATCCACGAGAAGTATTATTAAAAGAAGTTTCTAAGTATTTAGACGAACAAGTTAGTGAGAGACGAGCACTCGGTGAACTCGACCATCCAGAATCCTCTGTTGTTAATTTAAATAATGCGTCACATAATGTTATTGAGATGCATTGGGATGGTGATGATCTTTTAGGAACTGTAGAAGTTTTATCCACACCAAGTGGAAATATATTAAAAGAACTATTTAAATCAGGTATTAAACTTGGTATTTCATCAAGAGGGCTAGGTTCAGTAGAACCAGTAAATGAAAAAAATGGTGAGGATGGAACTGTTGAGGTTCAACCAGACTTTGAACTTATAGCATTTGACTTTGTATCCAATCCATCCACACATGGTGCTTTTATGAGACCTGTTAACGAAGGTGTGGAAAAACAAAAACCTGAAACAAAAGTAGAATCTATTATCAATTCAATAATGAGGGGCTAAGATGAAAAAAATAATTGAGGTAAATGGTAAGAAGTATAAAGCTATAAATGAAACTCCACAGATGGCTAAACAAGGACAAGTAGGTCTTTTGTTAAAGTTAGCTAACAAACAATTACAAAATGTATTTTCACTTCATAAACGAGGCAATAACGAAAAAGCTAAACAAGATTTTAATTTGAAAGTTTATAGCACTATGGAATACATAAATAGAGCTTTCGATAATCTCAAAAAGAAAGGGTAAAAATGCCATCGGTTTCCAAGAAACAACAGAAGTTCATGGGAATTGTTCGGTCAATCCAAAAGGGTGAACAACCCGCAAGTAAATTTTCCAAGTCTGCTCAAGACGCTGCTAAGAAAATGAAAAAAAAGGATGTTGAGAAATATGCTAAAACAAAACATAAAAATTTACCATCAAAAGTTCGCCAAGAGATAGAAGAATATGTTGATAGTATAGTAGATGGTATAGAACAGGAATTGATGACTAAAGAAGGATTTGCCAGTGATGCTCAAAGACGAGCTGCTTTTGCAAGTGGATATAAAGCTAAAGGTAAAAAGAAAAAGAAAGAAGGTGTAAAAGAGGGTAAGTTTACCAAAATCATGAAGGCTGTTCGTAAAGGACCCAAAGCAGGACCTTGGACTTTTATCATAAGTAAAAATAATAAAATAAAGAAACAAGTATCTGTAAAAAACATAAAAGAAATTCCAGCATATTACGAAGATTTAAAGAAAGCATATCCAAACGATAAAATTGGTATAGAAGCTAAAGATGGTAAAATAGTTTATAGAGAATCTGTAAATGAAGGAACCTGTGGATACGGTATAGATGGAAAGATTGGTGAAGAACCAGCAGGTCCTAACTTGATGAAAAAGATTAAAAAAATATCCAAAGATAAAGAAAATAAAAAGTTGCTAAAATCAAGAGTAAAAGAAGATGTTGAGATGTCCAAAGGTGTGAAAAAATTAATGAAGATTGCTGATAAGGGATTTGACAAGGTGGGTGGAGTGACCGTGGATGGTATGTCTGCTAATCTATTTAAACAGATTTACAACAAAGCAAATGATGACATCAAACAAAAATTAAATACAAAGAATGAAAAACAATTGGTAAGAATTCTCGGTGGAATGTGGAATAAATTTGGAAAGAATGTTAAGATAGGGAGTAGTTTATAATGGCTGAAATTAAATCAACTCAAGATAACGACTATCACATACAAGATCAAAAACACTCAATTAATCAACAATTAATTGATATTATAAAATTTAGACAAAACAAAAAATGGATGATAAGTATTGCAGTTGTATTTATATTTTCTGCTATATTAGCACTTATGATTTGGTTTATGAGTAGTGGTGTTGATGTCATGGGTGGTTGGAAGGAGATTCTACTATTAATGTTAGGTGGATTTGTAGGTTCGTTTGCCAAGGTCATTGACTTTTGGTTCAACAACGCTGAAGATGATGTTAAACTTTTAGAGCACGCGGATGATTAAGGAGTAAGGTTATGAGTTTTTTAGCAACATTAGGAAAAGCCGCTGGTAGTTTACTTGGTGGTGATGCAATTAAAGACATTGGAAATATAGTAGATGATTTACATACTTCTGGTGAGGAGAAGGAAGAAGCAAAACAAAAGATTACACAGATATTAGCACAAGCCGAACAGGCTGCTCAAGCTCAAGTATCTGCTCGTTGGGAAGCTGATTTAAAATATGGAAGTTGGTTAAGTAAAAATATTAGACCACTAACATTAATTTTTCTTACAGGTGTATTCGTAGTGTTAAGTGTGTTTGATGGTAATGCTGGAGAATTTAAAATTGGTGAGGCATATGTGCCAGTTTATCAAACTCTACTTATGACTGTATATGCTGCTTATTTTGCTGGTCGTTCAATAGAAAAAGTTAAAAAGGTGACTAAATGAAAAACAAAATAAAATTGATTCTCTCAGTTACTTTTTTATTTAGTCTATTAACATCAATTGAGGCTAGCGATAAAACTAAAGCAAAACAGGCAAAAAAACACAAGTTTAATAAACATACTTCTACTTGTAATTGTGGTGTTATACCACCGAAACCACCAAAATTTAGATTTTGGTATAATTGGAAGTAAAATGATTAGTTTAAAAGATTTCTTAAATGAAGGTATCCCAAATTATTTTCGTGGATATTTTGATAATGTAAATTCTAATTTAGAGAGATTAGAAAAAAATGTTAAAGTGCTTATAAAAGATTTAGGTAAAGACGGTTTAAAAAAAGAATCTGTTGAACTTGCTTCTTTATATAAAAAACATATAATAGAATTTAAAGTAAAGATGAAACAATTTGAGAAAAAATATCGTGATTAAATTAAAAGAATTATTAAACGAAGGTGATTTAAAAGAAGTTAAATATCAAATTAAACATTTGAATGAATATCTAAAATCTCATGAAGAAGCCTTAAAAAAATATAAAAAATGGTTTAAGTTAATAAGTAAAAAGCCAAAGAATATTTCAGTCAGAGATGCTGAAAGTTTAATGGAAAAACATAAAGATTTATTATCATCTCAATTTAATAAAGAAACATACTTTATGATAGAAAATTTAATTGAAGAAGTAAAGGAGCTTGAAAATGATTAAGTTAAAAGAATTATTAAACGAAAAAACAGTATCTATGGGACAGGTTCATTCCAATCCATATGCTACATCTTTTAAGTCTCCTCAACAAATAAAAGAAGATGGGCACACCGATGTCCCATCTGCTATAAGAAAATTAAAAACATCTATTGAAGATGCTAATGAAATTATAGCAAAACTACAAGGTATATCAGACGAACAACCATTACCAAGTTGGTGGACAGATAAGATTACTCTTTCTGCTAACTATTTAAACAAAGCTCGTGATTACATATTAAATCCAAAGGAATCATAATAGTATAATATTTATAAGTATGAAAGACCAAATTACATATAACGGAAAAAAATACCAACGAGTAAATGAAGCTAGTATGGAACTCAAAAAATTAGAAGATGCTATTAAGATGTTTCAAAAAAAAATTAAGAAACAAGGTAGAGTTACTGATGCTAGAGATGAAGACCACCTTGAGAATCTAATAAAGATTTACAAACAAATGGGTGGGAAAAAAATAAAAGAATCTGTAAGTGAAAGTCTTGATAGACGAGTAACTGTAAAAGAAGTTCGTTCTTGGTTAAAAAAGTTAGAAGAGTTTCGTTATCGTAAAGTTAGGAATGTTGATGCTAGAAGAGTTACCTCTTTTATAAATAGCAATCTAAGTGAAACAGATTTACCAAGTTCCTTACAGAAGAAGTGGGAACACGCTAAATATGGTAGAGAAAAACATTTAGCAGACAAATATATTAAAGAAAAAATTACTCAAAACGAGGGTGTTGAAATGAAAAACATTAGTTTAATGGGAATGGTTGAAGATATTGCCGTTCGTGAGGAAAGACCACAAGTAAACAAGTTCGAAGTAATCGAGGCTGTAAGAAACTATCAGACAGTAGGAGAAACACTATTTAAAGATAATGGTATAATTGAAGTGGCAAAACAACTCGTTAGTATTGCCGAGTCTGCTCAAAATCATGTTTTAAGTGAAACTGATGATTGGTTTGACGCCGTTTCTGTTAAAAGAAACATGAAAGAATTAAAAGGTTTAACAAGTCAATTTAAGAAAGCTGCTTTAGAAGCTAATTCTGTTAATGAAAGATTAAATGCCCTTTATGAAGATATGGGACATATTTTAAATAGATACTATGATATTGAAGAGGCTCTTGATCCTGTTGGAAAAGAAGATGATGATATTGACAATGATGGTGATGTTGATGATAGTGATAAGTATTTAGCAAATCGCCGTAAAGCTGTAGCCAAGGCAATTAAAAAGCAAAATGGAGATAAATAATACATTTATTTATGTTTCATTAATTTTATGGCAAATAGGTTTTATTATAGGAATATTATTAAAGTTATTTTACAAACCAAGTGGGAAAAAATTTTTACCAACTGCTGTACAACAAACAGTACCAGCAGTTGAGGTGGTGACACCAAAAAATAAACCTGGTCATATTGATGTTGAAATGAAAAAGAATATATCATTACAAAAAGCTAAAGTGTCATCTGTTAAATCAGATGAAGTGATTAGGGGTAAAGTGTCAACACAAAAAGATAAACTTAAACAACTGAGAAGGGGTTAATAATGGCAAAAGGATTAGATTGTGGGACATCATTTTATATTGCTGCCACAGAAGACACAATTAAAAAACAAAGGAATGCGTTTTTGACTGTTGATGGTGAGGTAGGTCAAGTAAAAAGAATGTTAAAAAGACAAGGGATTCCTTTTGTAGAGAAAGCTGGTAAGATACATATTGTTGGACAACACGCTTTTAATTATGCTCAAATATTTTCAACAGCAGAACTTAAACGACCAATGAAAAGTGGTTTGTTAAATCCTAATGAAAAAGATTCTTTACCTGTTTTAAATGCTATAATAGGTGAATTATTAGGTAAGGCTAAAGATGATGAAACTTGTGTGTATTGTGTTCCATCTAAACCCATAGATGTCCAACGAGAAGTTTCATATCACGAAGATGTATTGAGAACGATAATAGAACAATACGGATATTCCGTAAAAAAGATAGAAGAGGCAGTTGCCATTGGGTATGAGGGTTTGGTTGATACTCAACTAACAGGTGTGGCGATTTCAATGGGAGCTGGAATGTGTAACATAGCCGTTATGTATCAAGGGATGACTGCCCTATCTTTTAGTGTAAGTCGTGGTGGTGATTGGGTTGATGAAAATGTATCAATGGACACAGGTGTTTCGAAAGCTAAAGTAACAAATATTAAAGAAAGCTCAAGTACATTAGACCTTTCTACTGCCACTTATCAGAATATTTATGAGGAAGACACCGATGAGGCAAATGTTTTAATTGCTATTCGTTCTTATTATGGTGCTCTTATCAACTATCTTTTAACTAATCTAAAAGTTCAATTTGAAGGTGTAGAAAATGTTCCCAACTTTCCTGAAGCTGTTCCTATTGTAATTGGTGGGGGAACTTCTTTAGTAAAAGGATTTTTAGATGTTTTTAATGAGCAGTTTGACCAAGATGAGTTTCCAATACCAATATCCGAGATAGTTCATATAGAAGATGCTCATACAGCAGTTGCTAGAGGATGTTTATCTGAAGCACAACTGATTGAAGAAGATGACGAAGAATAAAAAAAGAAAAGGTTATTATATGTTCAAAAACAAAAAAAAGTCTAAAAAACAAAAGCCCACATTACTTCATGTTGAAATAAAAAATAATAGTGTGGAGAGAGCTTTATCTGAATTCAAAAAAAGAGTTAAAAATTCAAATCTATTAAAAGAACTAAGGGATAGGGAATTCTATACTAAACCATCTGTTATCAAAAGGAAGAAAAGAAAACTAAGATTACAAAAAGTAAAATCTCTTCATTCCAACTAGTTTTTCTTTTTTTACTTATACTTATATATAACCTCAATACTCTGTGGTGTACAGAGTCTAATAAAATTAATCCTTAATTAAAGTTTCAGAATAACTTTATTCCACTATATAAAATAGTACGGAGACAAATATGTCTGATTTATTAAAAGAAGCTATCGCTGATGCTAAAGCTGTTCGTGAAACTGCTCTGCAAAACGCTAAAATGGCTCTTGAAGAAGCATTCACTCCACATCTAAAATCTATGTTGTCCGCTAAACTTGCTGAAGAGGAAATTGAAGAAGGTGCACATGAGGATGATGAAGATGATGATATGGAAGAAGGAATGCATGATGACAAAGATTCCCCTCGCCGTGAAGACGATGATGAAGATATGGAAGAAGGAATGCATGATTCACCTAGAAGAGAAGACGATGATGACGAAGATATGGACGAAGGTATAATTGAAGTTGATGGTGTGAAGTATGCTCCTATCCAAGAAGATGATGTTGAAGAAGGAATGCACGATTCACCAAGGCGTGAAGACGATGATGACGAGGATATGGATGAAGAGCTAGACCTTGAAGCTGTCATTAAAGAGCTTGAAGAAGAGCTAAACGAATCTGAACCAGTTGATGAAGAAGAATCTGTTCAAGAAGGTGCTCATGAAGATGACGAAGATGATGAGAAGAAAGATGAGTCTGTGAATGAAGAAGAAGAACTTGACGAAGAAGAAGACCTTGAAGAGCAATCTACCTCATCTGGTATAGGAGCTGGCGACAATAAAGTCAAACAGCCAAGTGCTGGTGATGAAGAAGATCCTGGTAAAGGTCAAACTCACGAGTCAGTTGAAGCTATTCAGAATGAGCTTAATGAATATAAAGAAGCTGTCACTTTCCTAAGAGACAAGCTTCACGAAGTTAACATCCTTAATGCTAAACTTCTTTACACAAATAAGTTGTTTAAAGAATTCGTATTGAGTAATGACCAAAAGATGAAGATTGTTGAGACTTTTGATAGGGCTCAAACAACTCGTGAAATCAAGTTGGTTTATTCTACTCTTGCTGAATCTTATAAAGATAACGGAAATGAGAAGAAGAAAGATACTGTTAAGGAATTTGCTAGTAAGAAATCTGGTGGAACTGCACCAAAGACTAAAATCATTAGTGAGGAAAGTCAAGTGGCAGATCGCTTTAAGAAACTTGCTGGTATACTAAAATCTTAAACCGCTTAATTGGAGAACGATAAAATGAGCGAATATATAAACGAATCTCTACTTGATGCTTCACCTATAAAGAAGCAAAAAGAAGAGAGCGCTAAACTCGTTACTAAGTGGGAAAAATCTGGACTTTTAGAAGGAATGGAAAATGAATGGCAGAAATCTGGTATGGCTGTATTGCTAGAAAACCAGGCTCGTCAATTAATTTCTGAGAATTCTAAAACTTCACCTAGCGCCGGTACTGGTGTTGGAGATGAAGAGTGGTCAGGTGTTGCCCTACCTTTGGTAAGACGAGTATTTGGTAACATTGTTGCACAAGAACTTGTTTCTGTCCAACCAATGAATTTACCTTCCGGTCTTGTATTCTATCTTGATTTCAAGTATGGATCAAGTATCGGTAAATTTACTTCTGGAAATTCAATCCACGGTAAAACTGGTCCTAACTCACCATCTGGTTCAGTAGCTCCTTTCGGAGAAGATGGTCTTTATGGTGTTGGTAAATATGGATATTCAATTAGTCAATCTACAACAACTATATCTTTTGGTGGTGGTAGTGTACCATCATTTAAAGACATAGACTTTGATTCTGAGTTGTCTGCTAGTTCTGCTGGTAAGCTTTTCAAGATGACAGGAAGTATTTCTGGTCTAACAAGACCTGATAAATTAGCAGTCCGTTCTTGGGATATTACCGAGGCTGGTATTCATAGTAACTTAGCACAGTTTGCTTCAATTAGTGGTGATACTATCACTCTAATTGTTTCTGCTTCAAGTGCTAATGCCGCGACTGGATCTTATACTGTTGACTTTGTTCAGCAGCCTGATGCTGGTAACAGAGGTGACTTTGAAGATAGAGTCGGTGATGCTACTGTTAATGGGTTGAACATACCTGAAGTCAACCTCGAAATGAGGTCTTTACCAATCGTTGCTAAGACTCGTAAGTTGAAAGCTGTTTGGTCACCTGAGCTTGCTCAAGACTTGAACGCTTATCACTCTGTTGATGCTGAAGCTGAATTGACATCTATGTTAAGTGATTACATCTCAATGGAAATTGATTTGGAAATCCTTGATATGTTGATTTCAGATGCTACAACAGTTGATTACTGGTCAGCAAAAGCTGGTGAGGATTTTGATTCTTCCTCTAATAACTTCGTGACAACCACATTTTATGGTACACGATTTGAGTGGTATCAAACTCTTGTATCCAAGATTCAAAAAGTATCAAACGAAATTCATCGTTTGACACTTCGTGGTGGTGCTAACTTTGTAGTGGTTGCTCCAAAAGTTGCTACCATTCTTGAATCACTTCCTGGATATGTAAGTCAGCCAGGTGATGGTGGAAATGACCAATTCGGCATGGGTATCTCTAAGATAGGTCAAGCTGCTGGTCGTTACACAGTCTATAAGAATCCTTATATGACTGAAAACTCCATCCTTGTTGGATTCAGAGGAAGTAACTTCTTAGAAACAGGTGCTGTATACAGTCCTTATGTACCGTTAATTACAACTCCATTGGTATATGATCCTAGTGATTTTACACCAAGAAAAGGTGTGATGACGAGATATGCTAAGAAGATGATCCGTCCAGAGTTCTATGGTTTGATTCATTGTAAATCACTTGATTTAGTTTAATCTAATCATAATTCTGATACATAATAAAAGGGAAACTTCGGTTTCCCTTTTTTGTTATATTTATAACTGATATCAATTTAACAAGGCCTTGTGGTCATAACAGGAAAATCAAATGGCAAATAATATCAAACAAGTAGATAATGTCAACGGAGGTAAGTTTAATCTTAGTGATATTGAGATAGCTGCTATCCGTGGTGTTGAACAAGGTTTGACACAGTTGAAGATGTTAGATGTTACCACTCAAACCGATACTGCTGCAGAAGCACTAAATGCTGGTGATGCTGGTAAATTAATCGTAATACCTAATGTTGGTCAAGATAGTGTGTATTCACTTCCAGCACCAGAGGTTGGATTACATTTTCACATCGTTGGATTCGGTGCTTTAGCTGCTGACGGACATGATGTATCATTTCACACCAACACATTGAATACTGATTTCTTTCATGGTGCTATAGTTCATCATGATACAGCTCAAACCGGTCAAACAACATCTGTTGTTTTCGGTGATGGTGACAGTAATGATAAAATAAAGTTGGACACTCCACAATTCTTAGACATACATTTCTTAGGAAAAACATCCGCAAGTTGGTATGTTTGGGGACACACAGCAAGTGATACACCAATTACTATAGGAGACTAATAGTTAATCACAACTGTTCAATAAAATACACAAGGGGGTGGTCAAACATCCCCTTTTGTTTTTATAAAGTATATATTTATAGGTAGGAGAATAATATATGCCAAAATTAGATTATGCCTATGAAGATCCATCATCGTTTATAAGTGGACAAACTCCTTATGGAACTTACGATAGCGATTCAACTTTTTCTACTGATATTGTTTCAGTAACTAAATGGTGTGCTAAAAGACTTGGATTTCCTGTTTTACAATTAGAAATACCAAGTGGTTCTATCTATGCTTGTTTTGAAGAGGCAGTAAATGAATACTCACAACACATCAACAATTACAATATTAAAAATTGGATGTGGGAACAATATGGTGAAAAAAGTAGAATATCAGGTTCACTTAGTACGGGTTCTTTAGATCCAGTGACACCCACACTAGGACCATCTGTAACTCTTTCTGATAAATATGGACAACTTGTTGGGATGAGTGAAACCTATGATTTGAAAAAAGGTTATATTACTTTATCAGGTTCAAAACAAGATTATGATTTACAAGATGTTTGGGCTAATGTAAGTGAAAGTGGAAAAAGAATTGAAGTTCATAGGGTATTTAATCACCAACCAGCTGCTGTATCAAGATTTTATGATCCATATGCTGGAACATTTGACCAAAGACAACTTCTTGACGCTTTTGGTTTTGGTAATGTTTCTCCAGCAATATCATTTGTTTTAAAACCAATCTCTTATGACTTGGCTAGAGCAAATGCTATTGAAACATCTGATTTGGTAAGAAAGAGTGCTTACTCTTTTGAAATACATAATAATAATTTAAGAATATTTCCAGAACCATTAGATGGGGATGCTGGTGAAAAGATATGGTTTGAATACTATGTTAAAGATGATATTAGAAACACAAACAATGTTAGTGCTTCTCTACAAGGTGGTGTATCAGATCCTTCTAATGTACCATATAAGTTTATTACCTATAGCTCCATCAATCAACCTGGTCGTCAATGGATTAGAAAGTATACTTACGCTCTTGCTAAAGAGTTACTAGGTATTATAAGAAGTAAATACAGCTCCATGCCGATACCTGATGGAGAGGTCACATTAGATGGTGAAGCTTTGAAGACTGAGGGTAGAGAGGAAAAACAACAATTATTAGAGGAATTAAAAGAATTTTTAGAGTCGGTAAGTTTAACTGAAAAGTTAAAGGCTGAAGCTGAAGAAGCAAATGCTCAACAAGAGGTGTTAGCAAAAGCTCCCTTACCAGTATTTATAGGATAAATAAATGTCTGCTACACGACCATTTTTTATTTCTCAGAAAGAAATCAACTTAGTTGACCATATGAATGAGGAGTTGATTGATGAGATTGTTGGGCAATCAGTTGACATCTATAAAATATCACCAGAACATACACCCTCAAATATTTATGGTGAATCAACCACTAAGTATTTTAATGTTGGATTTAGAGTTAATTGTCTGATACGATACAATGCTCCTGAAGTAGAACAATTTCAAGAAGCAGGACCAGACACGAACTCTACGATAGATTTAATGTTTCAAAGAAATAATTTAGCGAGTGGTTCGTTAAACTTTTTTCCTGAAGCTGGTGATATATGTGATTGGAATAATTGGTATTGGGAGATAGATGGAGTTACCGAACCACAACTTATAGGTGGTCATCCAAGTTTTAGTCACGCTATAAAAGCAACAGCACATCGTAGTAGATTGTCATCAATCAATATCGAAGAAAGACC
>VTLG01001001.1_pt1 | contig 21835 bp, 20 predicted proteins | sample 4694571 | NCBI WGS metagenome assembly VTLG01 (sample SAMN12604809, study PRJNA352737) | marine metagenome | biome: ENVO:00000447; feature: ENVO:00000209|ENVO:00000569|ENVO:01000036; material: ENVO:00002151; isolation source: viral sequences binned using virsorter ... | reverse complement strand
CGCCATCGCTAGTATAATTCATAGTTACTTGAGTTCCGTCAGCAGAAATAGCTGTGACCGTATATGTATAAGTTCCCATGTGGCTTCCCTCGTCAGTAACAGATAATACTGCTCCTACATCAACATTGTCAGCGACAGAACCTGTATACGTTAACGTGTAAGGACTGCTACTACCAGAACACGAAGCTCTACCACTTTCAGTCCATGTAGCTGGAAATATATGTTGTTTTACCATCCATGCTAAATGAATATTACCCAAGTGTGTCTGCGATGCAATCTGTTGACTAACCATCCACGCTAGATGGATATTGCCTAAATAAGTATCAGTAGCAGCAGCGGCAGAGTGTACATGCGGCGTTGATTGGTCTAAAGCTGGAATAAACATTACGAAGCAGTATCTCCACCAAGGTTGTATGTATCAGAAGATGTCTGCACAAGACCAACCCTTGCGTGTTGACCCGCTGTTTTTGTATGGCTTTGCCTGTTGTTTATAGTTGTAGAACTAGCAGAAAAAGTAATCTGACCGGCTCCAGTCTGTATCACAGTGACCGCAAATCCAGTAGCTAAACTTGCAGGAACGGTTATTGTGGTAGCGCTTCCATTTGTACAAACTATAACTTTACCATTATCTGAATCTGCTAAAGTTCTAGAAGTAGTGCCTTCTGTAATCACAGCAGATATCGCATATCCCGCAGCAGTAATTTTTCCGCTGGTAGTGTCATCGGCATCATTTTTAAGGTAATCGTCATCGGCTACCGCATAGTAGCCAGCACTAGCGTGATTACCCCACCCGTATGCAGTGTTCCAATTTGTAGAACTGTCAGTAACTATACTGTAGGTTCCCGCTCCGTCAGTTTTCATAAGACCGGCAGAACCAAAATCGCCATCAACCAAAACATCTGCGTGGGAAGTTTGTGCGACCCAAGTAAACTTGCCAGTTGCTAAGTCATATGACGGCACATGATTATCACTTGGTGTATTGGTTGCAAGTATGTTATTGCCACTTATGGCTACGTTGAACTCTGTGCCTTGTAGTTCTATACCAGACCCCGCAGTATATGTGGTATTGTCATAATTCCCTGTGTGTATATTTGTGCCACCTTGGTCTGCAGTCCAATCTATATGTTCGTTCGCAACAAACCCAGTTAAGGTGTCGTGATTTAAATTAGTTATTTGAGTCTGAAGGATGCCAGAAATATGATAGCCAGACGCCGGTATAGCCGCTGCATTTGTGGTTATTTGAGGTTGTAAAACGCCAGAAATATGATAGCCAGATGCAGGTATCGCTGTTGTGTTGGTTGTTATTTGGGGCTGTAAAACACCAGAGATATGATAACCAGACGCAGGTATAGCCGTTGTGTTTGTTGATATGTTACTAGTATTGCTTGATATTTGAGGTTGCAAGACTCCAGATATATGATAGCCAGAGGCTGGTATTGCCGTGGTGTTTGAAGATATTTGAGGCTGTAGAACGCCAGAAATTCTGTAACCAGACGCCGGTATTGCCGTGGTGTTAGCCGTTATTTGAGGCTGCAGCACTCCAGAGATGTGATAACCAGACGCCGGTATTGCCGTGGCGTTAGTCGTTATTTGAGGCTGCAGCACTCCAGAGATATGGTATCCAGAGTTTGCTACGGTTGAAGTTATCAACCCTCCTACTCCTGATACTTCATGAAGTTCCTCGCTAAAGAATCCAGAGTTTGCAACGCCTGAAGCGGTGGCTGCGTCTACATAGGCAACAGATGCTCCACCAATACCGTCTATCTGCACTTGCAAAGCGCCTGATATCGCATAGCCCGAATCTGCCACAGTAGAAGATATAAGCCCTCCAACACCTGAAACTTCATGTAATTCTTCACTAAAGAATCCTGAGTTAGCAACGCCGGACGCGGTTGCTGCATCGACGTAAGCTACTGAAGCACCACCAATACCGTCTATTTGAACCTGCAATGCTCCAGAGATAGCATAGCCAGAATCAGCAACAATACCAGAAACAAGGCTAAGATTGGTATAGCTTTGTGTAGAGTGGTTTCCCCAACTGTAAGCAGTGTTCCAGTTGCTTGAATTATCAGTTACGATGCTATAAGATCCACCTGAAAAACCTCTTTTCATAAGACCCTGTGAACTAAAATCTCCATCTACAAGAACATCGGCGTGGGATGTTTGGGAAGTGAGGTAACCTGCAGAAGAATGATCTCCCCAACTATATGCAGTATCCCAATTGCTTTTGTTAGCAATTAAACCTCCTACACCAGATATCTCGTGAAGTTCTTCACTAAGGAAACCAGAGTTGGCAACGCCAGAGGCGGTGGCTGCATCTACATATGAAATTGATGCTCCACCAAGGCTATCTATTTGAGACTGCAAAGCGCCTGAGATAGCATATCCAGATGCTGGTATTGCGGCTGTGTTGGTTGTTATGTCTGCTCTGAGCGCTCCAGATGCAGTAGCGACATCAGCGGCAAAGGATGTAGCTTGAGTAGTTCCGTCAGAAAAACGTATGCCTTCAAAAGAGCCGCTACCCGCAACATCAAGGAGATAGCTAGGGCTGCTTGTCCCAATACCTACTCTGTCATTTGCAGCGTCTGTCCTTATAAGATTAGCGTCGTTTTCACCTTCAACCTGAAAATCAACGTCATTACCACCATCATTGATCTTAACTATATCCTGCGACGTTTCATCTAATGTAAGCATCGTCACGTTGCCAGCCACAAAGTCTATCTGGTCGCCTCGGAATCTTATGTAAGTATTTGAGTCTCCGTTATGATAAATATACTGGTTTACATTAATGTCTCCAGTGCCAGTATACCCTGCGGTAGTCTGTGTTGTTCCGTCAGCAAATGAGATTGTTGGGGTGTGTAATTCGACACCGCTAACATGGCCTTCTTTTGTTACTTTTGCCAACGTTGTGGAAGAACTGTCATTCCATCTTTGCAAGTCTGCCGCCTGAGCTGCATTGCCTTTTACTGTGAATGTAGGACTTGCTGCAGCAACGTTTTGGAATATTATGCCATCGTCTTGAGCAAAATTAGCGATGTTTTGAGAATTGTGTTTTATCCAAAATCCATTATTATTAGCTACGTAGAATTCACAGGTGCTATCGCCAACTCCACCTGCATAACCTTGCTCTCCGAACAAATAGCCATAGGTTGGGGCGGAATTGCCCTCTGCCGTGTCTCTTAAGCCAAGTTTGAATCTTGGATACTGCTCATCTTCTAAATGTAGACTTACCGTTTCATCGTATGCGTTATTAATAAAGTAATTAAAGAATACGCCTGCACCTTGTCTCTCTATCGTTATAGGTGCATTACCACTTGTTGCGGAGGTGTACTGTATGGTTCCATCTGGAAAAGCAAAGCCCTCAAAGGTTGTGTTAACACCACTAACCAAACCTGCGTCATTTATAAATACAGCTTTTGGCCCCGGCTGTGTACAAAATACATTTGAAACACCAACTAGAGATATCTTTGATCCACCATTGCTGCTAGATATAATGGTGTCTCTACTTAGACTATTGGAGGAGGAGGTGTACGTTCCAATACCAACTTCATAATTTCCATCGGGAGATTCTATACAATAGTACGTGGAGTTGCCATCACCTATGGCGGCGGAAAAAGTTGTAGAGGCGTCAATCGTTCCACCAAGAACGACGCTGCCTGTGCCTGTAGTTGTAGTAGTTTCCTTTACTCTGTCAGCAAGAATAAAAGCCATCTTTCACCCCTTTAGAATTGTTTGTAAGTTCCTGCTATGTGCATATCGCCATCTTGATCCACGTATGCAACTACATTCCCTGCTTCATTTTTCCATTCTTGTATTCTTTCAGAGGCTGTTTTAGGTATAATTTCAAAAGCTGCGTCAGCTGCTGGATTAGTTCCAATGTCACCAACAGTAATTCTTTTATTTGTTGAATCCGCTCTGATTGATCCACCAAGGTTCATCTCGTTAGATTCTAGAGTAACAGACGTGCCATCGCTGAATCTTAATCCACCAAGAATATTAATATCGCCAGAAACACTGATTGAAGGTCTTTCAGGGGACGCAACGGCAAAGCTAGGCGTGATTGTCATAGCGTCCACATGATGTCTCATTGTCATCAGCGTCTTTTCAGCGTTGTCTGCGCCGGTGAATGTAAATGCAACGCCTCCGTCTGGATTATTACTAAACGAATCATTTTTATTAAATATGGAGGCAACTTTGTCAGTACCAAAGAAGTTAGTTGAATGTGTCAGTGTCATGTTATCAGAACCTTGACTGACAATAAATTTGGCGTTTGGAACTTCTAGGAATTTGTCTGACTGATTTGGCCCCATTATACCTTTTAGTATTGTATAACTATCGCCCATACCAACGTACAAACTATAATCGGAAGAAGCGTTTCTTCCAATGTTATCCATACCAATAATAATAGATCTGTCTATGTTTGAATTTATTTCATTGTCTGCAACATTGTGACCTATGACAATATTTCTGTCACCACCAACAATTCCAGCACCAGCGTCGGAGCCTATAAAAATGTTCCTTGACGCTGTGCTTAAAAGACTTCTACCTGCTCTGTAGCCTATCGCTATGTTGTCATCGCCAGCGCCACGATTGAGCAGATTTAATGCTTGATAACCAAATCCGACATTCCTTGAATTATTAGAAAGATCAGAAGCTTCTCTAGACTCAGGGGATTGATATCCAACGAACTGGTTTCCATTTGAGTCACCAAAGACCGTAGAAGAAAGATTGATATCTCTATCATTTGGAGATATATTAATCTGATTACCTTCATCATCTTGGAATATAAGAATTTGAGGTACTGCAGAAGTGTTACCAGCAGTGACAAATATTTTACCAAAGCCAGTATTGTTTGACGCCGTTCTGCCATAAGTAAACTGAGACATTGATATTTCACCACCAACTGATAGATCAGACTGCGGGCTTTCTACTTTAATACCAACGTTGTTGTCGTCTATAGAAATGACTTTGGTTTTTGTTGAAGAGCTTATCATTGAGAGATCGGCTCTTTCGTCACCTTCATCATAAGTGATATCTAGACCGTGAGTGGCGCTGTTGTTCCTACCTAGAAGCTGTAGAGTTGAGTCGTAGCTTGTGGGGGACATGACTCTAACAACAGCATTTCCAGTTGACTGGACATTAAATATTGTATTTGGTAGTGGATTCAATGAAGAGTCGGTGATGCCTACCAAGCCCGGCCCTTTAGTTCTCATTAATGTAATTGCATCTAAAGGTGATGTTGCGTCGTCATATGCAGATATTGTTAGTCGGTCTTTCTTTTGGCCGCTTAAGACTTCGTCCTGCGCGTCAGTATAGTTTATACCAAAACCTACTACGTGATCTACGCCGCCAGTGTTTTTAATTCTAGAAGCTCTTGAAACAAATTTTTGCCCAACCACAACGCCTGAAGTTAAAGATGTATAATGAACGTCATAGTTAACGCCGGAACTCAAAAAGTTTACACCAGAGGCCTTGTTTTGAATGACATCTGTTCCGTCTATATGTCTTTCTCTAGAAAAGTAAACGGTATTAGAATTGTTTGAGTGAAGATCATTTTCAAAGAAAAGGCCAAAGCATCCGCTTTCTGAAAGAAGGGAAAGTTTTTCTCTGCCTATAATTCTATCTGTTTGTAGATGGTTTCCAGAAGCTATATTTATACTTATGCTGCTGTTCCAGCTAGACTGAGAGTTTATGTTATGATCTTCTAGGCAGTCTGGAGCATTACCCGAAGGGCTGAAAATCCACTCATATCTTCTTCTGTAGTTTGAAGGTGAAGTACCACTAGAAACTATTACAAGACCAGCTCCACTTAGGGTGTCATCATCAAGATATCCACAAGGTGTTGGCTCTCCATCACATACTCCTGAACTAGCAAGATATAGGGTTCTACACTCATAAACGCAGTCAACAACATTTTCAAACGTTAAAGCTGAAAAAGTATCTACATTTAATTTAGAAAAGTGTCCTATCCATTTAAGATCTGGAGTTCCTAGTTTATATTTGTAACCTTCGTGTGGAACTAAGTTTCCGGCTACTGTCACAAGACCTTCTGATCCAGATGGAGATGGCGTGCCTACGCCAAGTTTTCCGCCTGAAAAATATATGTCATCATTGATAGAATCAGAGAGCCAAGCTGTTTTCCAACCAAAGTTTTGCTCACCTAAATCATAAGTTCCCGACAAAGAAGGTGAGATGGCACCAGAAACTTCTAGCGTACTGGATGTGTGTAGCTTTTTAGTCCCTATTCCAAGCTTTATATTGTCTAGCTCTCCATACATAAGCGGAACGCCACCGCCGCCCTCTGTTATGTCGGGACAATCGGTGAATGAAGAAACATCATTTACGCCAAGGTAAAATTTATTGCTATATTTTTCTCCAATACCGCTTCCGTGATAGTATCCAGCGCCATTTCCTATTGCTATATTATTGCTTCCGTATTTATTGCTTTGCAGCGCATTAGCGCCTAATACAGTATTATTATTGCCAAAAGTATTGCCAGCTAAAGATTTGTAGCCTACAGCTGTATTACCACTACCGTAAACATTGCAAGTTTCAGAATAAGAGCCAATAGCAGTGTTTTCACCGCCATTGAAGTTATTATGTAAAGAATAGTAACCAATAGCTGTATTATCAATACTTACATATTCTGGTAAGTAAAGCTTGTCTAAGGCGCCATCTCCAGCAATAGTAGTTCTGGTGTCTGGCGTAGAGAAGTTAGCCGTATTGATATTCTTACCTTCTAAGAACAGGTAAGTAGAGTCAATCATATCAATTAGATTGTGTCTAACATCGTAAGGCGATATCATCATCCTAGAGTTATCTAGAATTTCACTATTGATATTACTTACAATAGTTTGCTTTGGCAGAATAGGCATCTAAAAACCCTTTTATTTGAAGCTAATTTCTAATGTGTTATAATCAAACTTTACATTATCTCCAGCGTATATGATTCTCGGGTTATCAAGCGCTGCGTGCATTAGCACATTTCCGGGTGAATTAGACTCATCTGTGTTTACATATTGCGCATCACAGATAGCAATCCCAGAAACCCATCCCCAATCTAAAAGGGCCGTATTGAATACAATCTGACCACTGTTTCTAATAGTTCCACTACCAGTTTCAAAATCTTCTTGTGTGTACGAAAACTTTGTCACTCCGGGAGCGCCTAGATTTACTCTAGAATAGCCAGTACCAGAACCATTAATTCCACTTGGCAGCTCAAGAATTGTAGTGCCAGTATCTGCGTCAGCCTTATCTGCTTCTTTTACACCGCTAACTAAAGCAATTGATATATTAGAAGGTGCAGCGAAATTTTCGCCTCTAAATACGAAATTTAAGAGGCCCGACTCTAAATAATTTGATAGAGCAGCCATTATTATCTCCTATAAATTTCCTTAAAAAAGAACGTTCTACCTTTATTATACACATAAAAAAAGAGCCACCCCCACAAATAAGTGAGGGCGGCATCCTTTGTTCTCAGGTTTTATACCAGATAATTAGAACGATCCAAGGATCACTCGTCTGTTATCCAGAACACCAAAGCCAATTTCAGCAAAACCGTAGTAACCAGCGCGCTGTTGTCTATGAAGAGTAGGATCTTCAAAGATTTCAACTTGCTGCTTAACTGGCATTACAAAGCTGTCATTTGCGCCTTGATCCAAACCTACAACCAATTCTACGTCATTAGTTTCTACTGCACCTGACAGAGAACTAGTGAAGAAGCTTTGGTATTCTTGACCTTCTCCAAGTTCATCTAGGTCGTGAAGGTTCACGCCAAAGATGCGTGTAATTGGAGCTCCGCCTTCAGCGGCGGTGTAGATTTCACGACGAGTAACTTCGTCGATCTGATCAAGTCCCCAGTTACGAACGTCTTCCAGAGCTTCTGGAGAAACGTAGAGGTCAGTCAAACTGCCACGGCCAACAGAAGCGCTGTTTCCGCCAGAGTTTCTACGCATTACAGTTTGTAGAAGAGAAACAAGTCTCTTGCTAAATTGTCCTGCAGTAGCATCTGCATCGTAGACTAAGATATTGCGATCAACGCCGGCAGCCAAAATGGTGTGCCATCCGTCATCGTTCATTTTCTTAGTGAAACCAGCTTCGAGAACCTGCATAGCGCGTGCTACGATGTCCCAACGTGCTTCACGAGCGTAACGCAGCAAGTAGTCAATTGAACTAGTTACTGTGTACGTTGGAATCATAACGTAATCGCCTTCGACGCTACGTTCTGGTACTCTACCGTGTCCGGGATTGGTGTAAGCAACGTGCTCACCTTCAAGTCCGGGAGAAATCAAATCAAGTGGGAACTCAGTGTTAGCACCGGGTTCTACATTGATAGTTTCAAAAATATCACCAAGGATGTTGCCAACTAGAACGCCTTTTCTCAAAGGAAGTTCAAGAGCTTTGGCAAATTCTCGCTGAGCTGCTTGAGCGACACCCAAATCACTATCGCCAGATTTGCGAAGTAGCGAAATGAATTCATCGCTAGGTCTATCTGTATAAGACATTATTATATCTCCTTTAATTAAGGTTTACTAGATGGTGACGTTAGCCTGTGGTAGGTTAACTTCAACTTTAGCGTAACCGTCTTCGTCCTTTGAGGACAAGAAACGACCAATTGCTAAGTTACCAGATCCAACTAAGGTAGCAACAGCAATGGATGCGCCATTACTGATATTACCGTTGTTGTGTACATACGCGATATCTCCAGCTGCTGGAGTACCTTCAATGTTGCTTGTTACAACATAGCCTTTACGTAGTACGGTAACTTTACCACCAAGTTGAACTTCGTCTTTATGTTGGTTTAAGTGAGTACGAGTAAGGTCTTTGTTAACAACATCATTAAGCAAAATACCTACTGGTGAATCAGTTGCGGCAACTGATGTCTTGTAGAATACTTTGTTAACGCCCTGATCCATAGCAGCGCCAGAACCAGCCGTTGTGTCATGAACGACTACACCACCTCTAGTAGCAACTGCTGCATCCAGAAAGAAGCTAATATCGGTTTGTAGTTCGTATCTATCTGCTTTAAGAGCCATTTTCTAATCTCCTGTAGATAAATTAAATTACTTGTTTAAAACGTTTGATTCGAGCCAAGTTGCAATGCTAGCACGAGTGCTTTGCATTTCATCAACTTCAGAAACTTCCTCTACGAGAGCAGCTTCGGTAGACTCGACTTCTTCAAAAGCTTCTTCTAATTCAGCTTCTGCTTCTTCAGCTTCTTCTTCTTCAGCTTTAGCTTCTTTTTCCTTTTTCTTCTTTTCGATAGCCTCTTTCAAAGCTTCTGGCATTGCTGCTTCAGCTTCTTCGTCCTTATCTTCTTTCTTTGCTTTCTTTTTCATGAGAGCAACGACAGTTTCAAAGGCTTCGTCTTCTAGAGACTCAAAGCTAGCAAAAGATTCTTCTACGTCTTCTTCGCTGATACCAGCTTCAACAAGAGCAGCTTTTCTCTTTTTCATCATAGCTTTCTTCTTCATATCGTCCATTTCTTTCATAGCTTCAGCGAGTTCTGTTTGAGAACCAGCTAGAGCATCTTCCAATTCAGCAATTCTAGCCTGAGTAGACTTTACAGTTTCCTCAAGGTTAGCGATAGCTTCGTCTTTTGCCTGAACATCAGCTTCATAAGCTTCAACCGTTGAGGCAAATTCTTTATCTTTTGCTTCTTCGATTTGTGCCTTGATAGCCTCATTCTCGGCTTTGGAAGCAGCTAAGTCTTCCGTAAGACTTGCAATCTGCTTTTCCAAGATCTGAGTATTATCTGACATTATAAAATCTCCTATAGAAAGTTTATCAGTAACGTCTTCATTTATAATAAATGATTTGCTCTTTTCAAATATGACACTTCTAGGATTGGCTGGTTTTGCAACCAAGCCTTTACCTGAAAATGCTATATTCTTGAGAGCCCTACCTACAGTATAGCCTTCATAACTTCCTTCTCCACCATAAGATCTAAGGTGTTTAGTCAGGAATGAAGATTCTTCTGTCCGTGCTAAGATTTTGTTCTGCCCATCGGGGTCAGTCAGGGCGTAATCAAAATCAGAGAACAAACACTCCATAGACACAAACCATTTTCCCTCTTCGATTTCAGCAATAATTTGGTTCATTCGATCTCTGTTTTCTGGGTTAGTCCAACTATTGTATAAGACTGCTTCAGTAACAATATCAAATTCACTAGGAGCTTCTGCGTCATCTGCAGAAACTTTATCGCCATCCTTATTTAATACATAGGAGCTAGTGATATGTCCTATGATATCATTTTCGTTATGCATAAAATTGAACTGCTTGTCTTCAGGTGTACTGCGAGCAGCCCATGTTGCTTCAGGTGTAAACACGTCATCGTTCTTGTTCCAACCTGTTGAAACTAAAACAGCTTCTAAATAGTAAAGGTCAAACTGGTCAGGATTGCTTTTACCTTCAGAAGCCATAAGCTTTTTGATGACATCATTTTCTTCGGGCTTAAGGTTAACAGAAGCCTGCGAAGCATACACGACAGATGCTTGAGATTTGATAACCTCAGCAATGCCGTCGTTAATTTCTTGTTGATATATTTTCATGTGTCTTACCTCTAAAATAAGTATACACAATTTTTTAAAAAAGTTTAGAAATACTACTGTTTCGTAGCATATTCTATAAAGCAGCTAACGGCTTTCTTCCTGTATGACTCTATAGACATGTCATTTATATCTATATCTTTGTCAGATAGAAGCGTTTTAAATGATGTAGGTGTTAGGCTTGCACTTGCTAAATGTTGATGAATTACATTTTCATTGACTTCACATAGCAAGTCTAAATTTGTCAGAACATCAAACTTGATTCGCTCTACATCAAACAACTCCGCTTTTGTGACCTGTCTTAGATTTTTCTTGTTATTGGCTTTTAGAAATGCCATAGTCACACATTCAGATATTTTGTTATATGAGCTTTGAGACCAGTCTATTAAGTCCGCTAGTCCGGGCTTTGATCTTGGCTTTTCAACTCTTTGTTTTCTTGGCTCAGTATCTATTGAGTTTCTGGGCCTTCCATTGTTTTCACTTGGTATATCATTTGTCTTCTCAACTTTTGGGACAATTGGCCCATCTTTCTTTTCTGGCTCAACATCTACCTCGATTTCTCTGATTGGCAAGCCTTTTTCTTCAAGGTACTCGTCGTCGAGAAGGTCTTTGTTAAGAGCTATTTTTTCAATCTCATGATCGTGTTGAGGATTGTGATAAGGGCCAGCTTTGTTTGGAGATTGATCCCTATCTCTATCTTTCATCTCTCTCTTAAGTCTAATTTTTTCCACAGTTGGTATTTCCTTAAATCGTTCCAATATGGTTTCGTGAGATATAATATCTCTGTCCGCAAGCTGTAGTAGCAAGTTCTTTTCTGCGGTGTCGTCTGAAAGATTCATCTGATCAAATTGAACATAGGCTGGCCTTCTAAAGCCCATTGCTTTTCTCACTACCTCTATTTCTTTTTGCCAGAAGTTAACTAACAAAGTCCTACCATACTGTAGTCGCTCAACGAGAGTCTTGAGGCTAATAAAGTTATTCGTAAAGCCTCCACCATTACCAGCCATTCCCGTTAGAGTTGGAGGAACACCAAGTCCAGCATATATACTATTAAGAACAGAATTGTATTTTTCTGAACCCAAGAACTTATAGACCTGACTATTTGACTCTGTGTAAGAAAGCTCTGGCCCCCAAACTAACTCCATAGTTCCGCCTCCAGCATTACTTGCTAAGATGTCACGCAGCTTATTGATCGCCGCTTTGTTTGGTAGGATTTTGTGATCTAGACTACCAAGAGTCCACAATCTAATATTTGAGATGGCGCCATCTAGAGCAGATAGGTCAGCCAGTCTCATTTTTTCTAACATAATTATATCATCAAGAATTGCGTAGATCATAGGGTTTGCCCAGACCTGCCAATCGTCTTTCTTGTAATAGTGTACGGATAGTCTTTCTGGCTCTAGGGGTATTTCTTTGTCACCATTTTCTATAGACCTTCTGGCTGCCGGCGGTAGTGTCTTGAGTATTTCTTGAGGTATATGACCCTTTTTGTACACATCTGATATAACACTGTTTGATATACTAAATCTTTTTGAGCCCACAAATAAAGACAATCCACTTTCTTTCATATTGACACTCATAGGATTAAAGAAGTTATATCTAAAGGGCACTACGTTTCTAGTTACATCTGGTAGCTCAACTTTGATATCATTTCCTACAGACTTCATAAATTTACTTAATTCTGGAGTGATATTAGCGTTGCTTCTGTATACAACAACGTTGCCTGTTCTGTATAGATTGTTGAGGAAGCGTTCTGATCTTTCTTTACCGTCAACCTTTTTAAACCATTGTTTGAAGAATTTTTCTGCAGTTCTGTCAGAATGAACAAGGCTAATTCCTTGGCTACCAAAGTCTCCCATCAAATCAACTATGTTTCTGATTATTCCAACTTTGTCATATGCGTCCATACACATTTTAATAATGCGCTTTTGATTGCTTGGTACGCGCTCACCTTCTCTAAAGGCATAGTAGTCTCTCTTGGAAAACTGCGGCCTTACAGATCTGTTTGGCTCTATATTAAGAAAATCTCTATGATATGCAGCGCTTTTACCTAAGCCACCATAAGAATCAATGTTTTCGCTGTAAGAAGCAAACGCACTTTGTCTGTCCTCATCGCCTGACCAAGTAATCATATCTTCGCTCATTTTATGCCTCTATATCTTCAATTGGAATGTTAATTGGAATGGTTACAATATTATACACAAATTAATAAACATCTTTCATGTTTTCAGTAAACCAGTTTGGCCCGGTAAACATGGTCTCGCTGCCTTTTCTCTGTATGCCGTCCATTGTTGCGAACCCTCCATAGAAATTGTACTCCTGTGGAGTTGGTGCTCTCATGATACCTCTAGCTGCCATATTAGCCATAATCAAAGCTGAGTAGCGGTCTTTGCGCATCTTGCTTTTTTTACCAGCTCCTACGACTACCTCTGGTGTGTCCCATCTATCTCTACCACTTGCTGTTTGTGTCATTTGTATCATAGCCAACTCGTCCTTCAGTTCTTCAATGTCTAGAACGCACTCTTCAAGTGTGTCGTATACTCTATTTTTTAATCCGTCTTCTGCTGCTGATATACCAAGAGTTACTGGGTCAAAAAATGGAAACAGTAAGGATTTATCTTCAAAGTCTTTTCTTAAGCTGTGATTTGCTTCTGCTAGCCAGTCGTATTTAGCAAATTGACACATCTCTAATATGTGTAGACCCTTTTCGTCGTCTGTGTCTTTAGCTTTGTTTTCATCTATCACGGGCCATATTGCAACTTCGCCATCTTTTATTTTATCATTATCATGTAGAGATTCCATCACAGCTATGCCTCCACCCTGCGCGTCCATTGCAATGTGAACACATGGAAATAGTCTCATGAGATCCCTAATTTTTCTAGCGCAGTAGGCGTAGTAATCTGTCTCTGTAGAATAACCTTTTTTGATTTTGTCTTTATGTTCTGATCTGTTGGTAGTCCAACAATGAACAATCCTTCTATGGTCTGAACTTATCTCAATAACAACAATGCTAAAATTGTCTACCTCGGATGCGGGGTCAACACCAAATACGTATCTTTTATTTGGGTCTCCCATTAGTTTAGCTTCAAAGTGTATTTCTTCACCGCTAGAGTCTTTCAGCACATTGTCTATTGATACGACACAGGACTCTATAAGTGATCTCTTAAAAAATCCTTGACTATCTCTAGTAAAGCAAGCGCCGAACTCCATCTGGTATATACCTGCGTGCACGGTGGCTTTGGATCTCGCAACCTGAGCAGCGTCCATAAAGCCCTCTGGCAAAAGCTCGTATGGTATTCTGATAATGGAGTACTGAGTCCAGTCAAAACTTTTGGGAACTTCTTCTCCCCCAAAAACTTCTCTAAGTCTATCTTCTCTGCCTTGGCTCTTTATGATTTGTCGCCACTTTTTCCAGTAGGTTGCAAAGTGATTAAAGTCATAATAAGCTGTACCAGAAAGAATAATTTGGTTGTCTTTAAGCGATAGATCTTCTTCTTCTTTTTTATCTTCTTTTATGTCTATGCCGAGCTCCTTGGCTCTTTTTTCTGCGGCTAGTCTTTTGACATTGTCAATTGGGTCTGCACTAACTGCAGCAAAACCAGCAACAACATTTTCAAATATATCTCTAGGTATCGAGGCAAACTCGTCAGATATAATGTCGTTAGCACGCTGACCACGAATCTTCTGCCCATCACCTAGTGGTAAGCATGTAACCGTGCTTTCATTGATTCTCATTACACACCTGTCAACATCACGACGAGGCCCAGATGATCCGCTGCATATATCTCTTAGTATTGGTGCGTTTCTCCATATTGTTTCCATGTATTCAAACAGAACTTTAGATTGTCTAAACGCAGCACCAACAACGACAACTTTTCGTTTTGGTAGAAGCAAAGCTCTAAGCAAAGCATAAAGGGATAACATGAATGACTTACCAAAGCCACGACTAGCTATAAGCATTGGGAACTTTCTGTTCCACATCTCACAAAGCATCAGAGCCTGAGATGGCAAGATTTGTATATTGAGGATGTGCTTGCAAAGAAATGAGAAGTACTCAGGTTTTGTCATTAGATATACAAGCCTAAGATGGTAATCGTCGTCTTGGGTTTTAAGAATAGATGACGGGTTAAAAATATTTTTATCGTCTATATCTATTTTGAGCCAAGCTTCGTTTATTTTTTTGAGTTCTGTCATTTTAGACTGGTTATACTCCCATAGCTCCTATGCGTTATTACATCATCTGCGAAGCCATAGTATACAGACTCGTGAGAAGAAAGATACCAATCGCCCGACTTAAGTTTTCTCTTTATAAAGCCCTTTACTTTTTCTTCTGTCGGTTGTTTGTAGTGTTCTTTAAAGAACTTACCTTTTGTGCAGCTTGCGGCATAAATGTCTAGCATGTCCTCAAGTATCTTCTTTTCAAACTTAGCCCAATTTTGTGTATCAAGATAGTTTCCTGCGTTTGCGCTACTACCGTAGTGACACATGAAATGTGCATTGGGCATCATTATTCTTTTGTCGGCAGCTTGCAGTATTATGCTGCTCATAGATTCTGCTTGACCATAAACTAATATTGTTACGTGCGATCTTGAAATTTTGATAGCATCGTATATAGCCATTCCATCGCCCCAGTTTCCACCAAGGCTGTGCATATGTATAATAATTGGCTCATTCTTTATTTGATCTAAGTGTCTAATGTTTTTTATGAAGGTTGTAGCCATTCTATACTCAACACCCGGATCGTCGTCAAATGATCCATGTTGACCATGCAAGAATATTTCTCTATTCTTTACATCTATATTTTGGCTATGTATATCGTCTATTACATTATTCATTAGTTATACATCTCGTTTAGTCTTTTGAATAAACTAGACAGAGTTAAGAAAGCATTATATTTATCACCACAAAACATTATATGTATATCTCTCTGAAGTTGAAACTCCATTAGCATTTTTAACATATACTTTCCGCTAATACGTACTTTCTTTTTCTGCGATTCCGGTATCCTAGTATTATCTGGAAACTCTACCAAATCCTTTAGTGTAAATTCTAATAATATAAACTTATGTTTGAACGGCCTCATACGTTCTATTTCATTCATAAACGCATGTTTCTTTTGTCCTAAGTTTGCAGCTAGTTCTTCAGGTGAAGCTTTTCTTTCTATGCAGACTTTTTCCTCTAGGCCTACTATGGTGTAGTCGCCAGTATCAAGCTTCTGTACTATCATCCCTTCGCACTTGTCGTACTTGCTGAAGTGATAGCCTTCTTGCTCTCTAGTATCTTTTATAACTGTAAAGTTAGGAACTTTCTTTGCCATTGTTATGTACTATCTGTGAAAATAATGATTGGTAGGCGTGCTCATGTCCAGTTATTCTCTCATGGCATGAGCGACATAAAGTTATGCCGTTGTCAACATCATATCTCAAGATAGCGGCACTCGACCATTTTTTTATGTGGTGAGCTTGTAGTCTATAGTTTGACGTACACCCCGGCATCTGACACCGGAACTTGTCTCTGCTATAAACTTTTTTTCTCCAGTCTTTGTAAACTGGATCGTCATAATTTCTTCTCATTTTGCCTTCGCTGAAATAACTCTTATATCTCTCTTGATCTCTTTACATAGAGTCCTCGCCTCTTTAGAGTCGTCCTGATCTAAAACAAGCTTTAGCAATTTGTATATAGCTGTATAGCACGCTCCGTCTGGGTCGTCAGCTTCTACAAAAATTATTGGATACTCAGAGTTATATTCATATATTCTATATTTACTAAGTCTTGATACGACTAATGACATATCAAGATAAACTTTGTATATTTTCATTTACGTCGTGTTTCATCATGATGTTAACTAGACCGTCTAAATCGTTCTTTGGAGTCCATCCCAGTTTAAGTTTTGCTTTTTCGGAACTACCTCTTAGATAATCTACCTCAGCTGGTCTGTAAAATTCCGGGTCAACTACAACGTGCTGCTCCCAGTCTTCAATCCCTACATATGCAAAGGATCTTTCTAAAAATTGTCGAATGGTATACGTGTTGCCTGTGCATATTACATAATCATCTGGATCTTCCTGTTGCATCATAATCCACATGGCTTCTACATAATCACCAGCGTAACCCCAGTCTCGACACGCATCTAAATTACCTAAACGGAGTTTCGGAAAATTTTTATCGTAGCCTGTTTTGCTCCAGTCTCCAATCCATTTTGTAATCTTTCGAGTCACAAAGTTTTCTCCACGACGTTCTCCTTCGTGGTTGAATAAGATTCCGGCACTTGCATGTAAGCCGTAGGCTTCACGATATAACCTTACTGCATAATGTGCAGCACACTTAGCTATAGCATACGGAGATTGTGGTAGGAATTTAGTCTCTTCATTTTGATATTTTTCACCAGTGTCTGGATTGACATCATATGAATCACCAAACATCTCACTTGATGATGCTTGATAGAATCTACAATGTAGACGTAGATCCACAATTGCTTGTAATATGTTTAAAACTCCTTTACCCGTAATATCCCATGTGAGACCGGGTTGCTTAAAAGATATGCCTACATGCGATTGTGCTGCTAAATTGTAGACTTCATCTACTTCGTTATTACTCGATAAAATGTTCATGACGCTACTAACATCAGTTATATCTCCATAAACTATGTCGAATCTGTCATTCCCAATTAGATGCTTGACTCTCTCAGTTGTGTCTACGCTGCTACGACGAGCTACGCCTACGACTTCATAATCTTTAGATATTAGTAAGTCTGCAAGATGGCTTCCGTCCTGTCCGGTTACTCCGAATATAATCGCTTTCATTTATTTAATCCTTAACTGTATCTGGTGTTAGAAACGGTTGATCCACTTGACCGTCCTCGTATTTATGAAAAACGCTGAGCCGCTCCTTCTCTTGTTCCATAGCTAATCGCATCTTTTCCATCTCCATTCCATACTGTTGGGTTACAGCAGGATTTTGCATGAGATGAGCTACCCAGCCCGTAAAAGTTTGTTTTGAATCTTCAAGACGCTTGATTCTCTGCTCTCGCGTCCCCTTCATTTCTTTCAACATAGAGCTCTTCTTGGTTTGGAGATCTCTGTAGTCTCTATTCATAGATTCCTGTGCGGCTCTGAGAGACGCTATCTGACGATCTAGATTGAATATGACCTCCTTGTCCTGATGCTCCGGTTCCGCCTGTCTCTCGACCTGCAAGAGGCCCTCAAATGCATTTATCTGATCTATGTTCTCTTTATTCTGCTTGAGGCACCTGTTCATCAACATTTCTAACTTAATCACGTCCACAACTTGCAACTCTTCGGTTGGAAACACATCATCTTTAAACTGATTGATGATTCTGCTCCAGTGATACTTGAAGAGTTCCAGCTCGTCCTCTGTAAACTGTTGTTCAAGCTCTATCCAGTATGGACGGTCTTCTAGCTCGTAAGCGGCCTGCTCAAACTCAGAAAGCCCCATCTTTAAGTTCTTTTTAAGAAAGTTCTCAATCATGGATGGATTACGATCCAGATTCTCAGCTATGTCTTCGACTGAGATACTGTTTGCGTTTTCTGTAATATAGCGGGCTTCTTCGTTAGATAGTCTACCCCTCTTCATACCCATGTTCCTCTAATATTGTTTGTATAATAAATAATACTTCCTCTTTCTTCTTTTTAGGTACATATACGTCATTTATAATCTTGAGGTAGTCTGCTCTATAGTGTGCGGGTAATTTTATGTCTAATACCTTCTGCATTTGTTTATAATCTAGGTCTTCTATGTATTCTTCTCTGGTGTCTAGTAAATATTCCTCATTTGCCAGTTGTCCGGGCATAACGACCTTGGCTTTTTCATCTTCGTTAGCCTGAAAGTGGTTATCACGTATAAAATTCTTTAATCTGTTGGATAAATGTACCGATAAGAAGTTTTCTAGTGGTCTTTTGGAATCATATCTCGGTAGTGCTTCCATGCAGATGATAAATGCTTCTTGTTTGAGGTCATCTGGTTGGTATCCATAGAATGTGTACTTAGGGGCGATTCTATTTACAACCACATTTATTTGTTTGACTACCTCATCTTTTGTCATATTACTGGGAATATGCATTAATCTTCCTCACATTCCTTGAGAGTTACCCATTTTTCCCCATTATAAAATTGTAAACACCTTTTTTCGGTGTTGTATATAATCATACCCTGCTGTGCGGGAGGTTTTGTGTCTTCATCGTAGTTGTCTGGTGCTGCTCGTAACACAGGAGCCGAGACTACGGAGTCTTTTCGTGTGAGATCTATGCGGCGAGCTTTAAATGGTAGCTGTTTTTGTGTCTTTGTAAGAGAATCTATAGATAAATTCTCAAGATCGTACATTTCTATGAGTTCTTCTCGGTCAATAGACTGAATAATGTCGTCTTTTCTTCCCAAGAGTGTGTCTTCTTCCATATGTACCGGAGTGAGACGTTGAGATTCCATAGTTGCGACTACAGAATAGGGGGCGGCTGTAGCTTCCCTGAGTTCTTGAGGGCTTACTGACTGTATTTTAAGCAAACTATCTCTTTTGAAACGTATACCTTTTGCTTCAGGTCTGTAATATCCGGGTTCTCCACCGTTGAAGTACCGAACTGGAGTCTCTCTAACTAAAGAAACTAGTGAATTTTCTTTTTCTAGGTATCCAATGCCCTTTTCCCAGCTAACCAGTTGTCTATTGTTGTGTTCTTCTATCTGGTAATAGAATCTACTCTCAAATCCAATCACATTTTCTAAACATGTTGTTTCATTGCAGGCTGCGTCCCACTTTTCGTCTCCACACTCAAACATATCGTGACCATGAAGAAACACTCTACCAGTTATTGCGTGGTCAGGTATCGAGTATCCAAAATTTAAGCCACCGTGTAGGTATCTACTCTGTTTCTCTCTCTTCACCATCTTCGTCTCTTTCTAGAAGTTCTGATAGCGACTTGTCCTCAGCCATCAACTCATCAACAATCTGACTGTTTAGCTCTGCCGTTGCCTTGCAATGCAATTCAGAGTCAACCTTGTCACATTTATCTTTATTATTAGTCATTTTCTGTACCTTTTCGATTTCTATATCAATCTAACTGTTATATTATACACTCATACACTACTAAAAGACACAGGAACTTTAAAAAACGTGCGAATCTGAAGGGGCGAGTGGAGAGGATTAGGTAATACATTTGTATTGATTTGTCGGGATTGTGTTTGAACCACCCCGCCTTTTTGATGAATAAGTAACGTTAATACTGTTGAAGATAAAAGTAGGTGTACTATCTAAATTATAAGGGTCAATAGATAGAGCTTACGCGACAAGTCAAATTTCAAGAAAAAGAGAGGGGCTTTTTTTCTACTAATGAGACTAAGTATCAATAACACACTAAGAAAATAAACAAGATTATTTTGATTTTATTGTTAAGTATCTATTGACAAATGACGATATATAGTATATACTTAGTATATAACAATTAAGAAAGGTTACAACATGTTTGACAAAGTAATAGACACAATCGGCAAGACAACCTTAGTAGTAATTATTACTTACGCAGTCTACTTTTATAGTACAGAATTAATTAGAATTATTTCAGAAATTAGTTAAGATTACTATTGACAAATGCCGATACTTAGTATATACTACTAGTATAACAATTAAACAACGTTCTCGAAAGGAACACAACATGACACGCAACGAAGCTAAACTCGAACTTTTCAAAGTCAGACGGATGATCGAAAAGAAGGTTGCTGAACACGCTAACGAATTAGGGCAGTACAATAAAAACTGCGTGTACAACGAATTACAGCGATTATGGGATAGGCAAAAAACCTTACAAAATATCATAAATGGCTAAAGATAGCTATTGACAAATGCCGATATATATAATATAATAAGAGCATAACAAGTTAACAACAAAGGATATAAGATGTCAGGTTTCACAGTAAAAAAAGAATTACGATACGACCACGTTAGCCATAGATACTTGGTAGAATGTACACACGGTAAGCGTTACGCTATTGCTACATCACATAAGAAGTTAAATCGTGGCGATACAATGAACTGTATTAGTCAAGTAGCAAGAAGCAACGACAGAAACTATTTACTAAATAAATACAAATAAAGTTAATATTGCTATTGACAAATGACGATAATTAGTATATAATAAGAGCATGACAAACAACAACATTCCAACGAAAGGGAATAACACAATGAGAGTTTCAGAACTACAACCAGCCGCTTACCCACAATCTCCTTCAGTGGAAAAGCCTAACAGCGATGCACACGCATTGTTTACTAACGACTTCAATAAGGATAGCTTCATTGAAGCTAATGGTGACGTTGAAATCGTTTGGAATAACCAGTACAAATACTGGGCAGTTCCAGCCTTTGCCGAAAGCCGTAAGGCTTACTGTGATGCTAAGCAACGCTACTGTGAGCAACACGGTAGTGAGTAGTATTACCTTAACCAATCCCCTAAAGCTGGACATGTACATTACAGGAGAGTAAGACAATGGACTTTGTTATATATAAAGCAGAAGCAGACAATACAGGCCGATTAGTTGAGCTTGTGCACAATAAACACTGTGAGGTGTACGAGGTAATAATCGACGGCATACCTGTATTCAACTGCACCGATTACTTAATAGCAGAACACGAATTCAATATGGAATGTGTATAGTCTCAGCCTACCCTATCCGCTATAGGCGGCCAATACGGGCGTAAAAAAAAGCCCCGGCGTTTTTTCTACTCACCCCCAACCGGCGGGGATTTCAGAATAAAAGTATAATTATTTTGAGAAAATGTTGAGCGAGTGACCTAACGTGTCACACCTATGTGCGATAATATATATATAAGGAGTTAAGGAAATGATGAACAATAAACAAATAGCAATAGCAAAACACAACGCAAACAAAAAACGCTTTGCGGACATATTCACAGGGTGCCTATCAGCCGGCACGCTGAAGCAAACACAGAAGAAAATAAAGACGTTTAAATTGAAAAAAGGTTAATATTGCTCTTGACAAATACCGATGTTTATGGTATAATAGGGTCATAACGAAAACGATACGTTCTTGAAAGGAACAAAGATTATGGTTAATGAAAACCAAAACGAAAACGAAAACGAAAACCAAGTTGATGAACGTGTTAACGTTCCAGTCAACGAGTTGTTTGGCATGTCTGTTGATGAGTGGAATGCTTGTCAGTCGGCTTGGGATGTTCGACACGACCAGCACGGTCTAAGAGGATTCTAATAAAAAGAATTTGACATCTAGCCAAACTATGGTATAATTGTGGTATAGAACGAAAGGAA
>VTLG01013187.1_pt1 | contig 21838 bp, 31 predicted proteins | sample 4694571 | NCBI WGS metagenome assembly VTLG01 (sample SAMN12604809, study PRJNA352737) | marine metagenome | biome: ENVO:00000447; feature: ENVO:00000209|ENVO:00000569|ENVO:01000036; material: ENVO:00002151; isolation source: viral sequences binned using virsorter ... | reverse complement strand
GGGCATTATGATATAATTGTAAATCTCCACTATCTCCTATTTTTAATCTTGCATTATCAACAAAATTTAGTGAATTATCAGACTGATCAAAAAATACTGAAGTTATTCCAGAAACTCCATGAAACTCTACATCATCCTTAAATGTTGAAACACCAGTAACATTTAACTGATTAGTGTCAGTAGTTGCTTCTACAAAAATATTACTACTAAAGGTAGATACCCCAATAAATGTTGATATGCCAGTTGCCTTAAAGTCACCTGTTGTGGTTCCACCTGAAACTAATATGCCTTCGTTTGTGGTTTCAATTTTTTTCGAAGCATTAAAATATAGCTCTACTGAATCACTTGCATTTGCAACAACGCTATTTTCACCCGATGTTGGTTGAAGAAGTATAGAACCAAATCCATTATCTCTTATGAATAAACGTCCAATAGTATTATCAATAAACGCATTGGATCCATCATGATATACGCTTAAATTTTCATCATTTCCAAAGACTGCCTTTGCATTATCTCTAAAATATGCTGTTGTTCCAAATCCGACTGTTGCTCCTACTCCTACAAAAATATCATCTTGGAATGTTGATAAACCAGCAACATTTAAGTTAATTGTATCTAATTGTCCATATACCGTCGCACCAATTCCAGAAGTTTCAAATTTTACATTATCACTAGAATCACCATAATGAAGTCGAACAGTTCCACTACCTGGTTTTAATTCAATCGAATTTATTAATGAGGTGTTCTGTTCACCAATAGTTATCTTATCATCTGTTTTTTCAATAAGATTTCTTAATCTTCTACCACCTACTTCTAACGTATAGATATGAAAATTCTCATTAACGACTATCGCAGCATCTGATTTTGTATCACCTGGACTTTGAACTGGGGCTGAATATGTGGCACCTGTCAAATGAATAACATTTGATGTGATTATACCAATATTTGAAATTGTGTTTGAAAATAAACGACTCTCAAACGTAGATATGCCGACAAAAGTGGAGAGACCAACTACATTTAAACGATTAGTACTGGTGGTTCCATCTACAAAAATATTATTTTTAAAGGTGGACATACCCACAAAAGTAGATACCCCACTGACAGATAATTTATTTGCAAATAATGCTCCAATACTCGTTGTGACTCCAGTGAATGAAGAAATACCAACTACATCTAATGTAACATTTGGGAAAGAACTTCCAATACCAACATTAGTCATTCTGTATATGTCAGATCCCTCAAATCCCCAAAAATCTTGAGTGAATATTGTTGCTAATCCAGTTTGTGTATTGGGATTTGATGCAGTCGGTATTAACGTATCCGTTCCTTCACCATCACTATTTTTTCGAACAAAATTAATAATAGTAAATGATTGTGCAGCACCTACTGTAGGAATGAATGAACCTTCATCTTGAATAAAAATACCCTCTGTAAAAGCTGGTTCAAAGGACACCCAACGAATACCATTCGCATCTCGATTTAAAAAGAAACCGTTTTCACCTGGTGAACCAGCCGAATCATAAATGTTTCTTGTAATTGCAAGACTACCATCAATCGCCAGTCTTAAAGTTCCATTTGCAGCATCATTTAGTTGGTTAGTTATATAAACAGGATTCGTAGTTCCTAGTCCGACTCTTGAAGTTCGAATACCAACATCAGGAACTATGATATCACCAAAAACTGTAATTCCGACTCCAGTTGTTTCAAGTCTTTTTACATTTGAGTTATATAATTCAACTTGTCCATTATCTCTATCTGCAAGAAAAAATTTACTACTATCTGCTTGATTTTCAATCGTAAATTCATCAGATGTTGTTCGATATGCAATTCGTATTCCATCTGCACCAGTGTCATCTAGTAATTGTATAAGTTGAGGACCAGAACCCTCTATTTGCAAATTACCTGTTCCTGTTATTTTTACATTATCCTCAAATGTCGATATTCCAGATACATTTAATGTATTCCCTATCGTGACTTCTTTTGCAACACCTAAAGTTTGACCGATTGATACGTGATTATTAACATCTAGGGATCCAGAAATATCTACATTTGCATTAACATCAATATTATTATTGAATGTAGAAAAACCAGCAACATTTAAATTTCTTAAGTCTAAATCAATTATTTTTGCCTTTCCAGCTACATCTAATAATTCTGTTGGTGCTGAACTTCCTATTCCAACTCTTCCTGGATTTAAAAAAGAATCTGCCGTAATTACTGTTCCACCAGATCCAACTCTAAATTCATCTCTAACTTCTAAAATGGGAAATGATAAAGCATTATTAAAAAGAACATCGTCTTTAAATTCTACCTTATTCATAAAGGTAGTAAAACCTGATATTTTTATTTTGTCAGTAGTTACAGTTAAAAAACCAGCAGATATCGATAAATTTGGATTTCCCGATATTTGACCTGTGATTGAAAGATTATTTAAATCTAAATTTTGGTCAGGTAAACTTAAAAATCCTCCAATGTTAACATCTTTTAAAAATGTTACATTTTCATTAAATTGTGCCTCATTACCTGTAATCGAAATGTCTGACATATCATCTACCTAAATCTGGAACATCTCCAGTTCCTGAAACAACTGGTTTTGATAAAAATTTATCACCTGCAGGAGGACTTTTAAGATAATCTCCTCCAACATAACTACCTTGATAAACTCTCTGTAGAAAACTACCAACAGTTTTCTCAATCAAATTTCCAATAAGACCTTTTGCTTGCACCTTTGTTCCTTTTAAGGTTACTGTTGATGCAGCATTTAAAGTTATATTTCGACCAGCTTTCAAATCAATATCTTCATCTGCCTGAACAATCACACTTCCTCCAGCGATTTTTACCTGACCATTACCCATCACAGTTATCGTGATATCTCCCTCAACTGAACTAATTTTAACTGATGTATCACTTCCACTATTTTTAGATCCTGCAACAACTTCAATCGTTCTCTCATTATGAAGTCGAAATACCCCAGACTCACTTAAAGCAGAAAATTGTTTATCTTTATTATCGGTAACTGCATACTGTAAATATGTATTTGAACCATCAGACCCCATCTGTGGATTATTTACATCAAGTCGAAACTTAGGTCCTCTACTATCAATTACTCTCTGTTCCCAATTTTGATTTGGTTTTTCCGCCATTAGTAACCACCTCCATATCCGCCACCACCTGATGGAGGAGCACTAGGTGGTGGACTACTTGGTGGAGGAGTTGGTGTAGTGGGTGTATTATTTGTCATAGTCGGCGTTGAAGTTATTGTTGGTTGATTATCAGTGACCACTTCTGTAAGTGTAGATGCGACACCTATTACAGATGGTGTAAAACTTTGTTCAGGTGTATCATAAATTATTTCATGTGGAGATGAGGTGTGTGCTATACCCACCATCTTTACACCCTTTGTTGGATGTATATGATATGCACCATAATATGGTTTACCATTTACATATCCAACTAAATTATTTGTTTCGGGTCCTACACAATCAATTACCTGTATCACTTCACCTTGTGGTGTGAGTGGTAGTCTACCAATAATTGGTTTGATAAGTGCACCGACACCTGTAGGTGAAGACACAACAATTTTAGGTATTTCAGTAATCTTAACATTATTTATCGGAGTTGCAGATATAATTACACCGTTGTCAATCGTCAAATTATAATCAACATTTCCATCTGATGCTGTAGTGGTATCAACTTCATATCCACTACCACCATCTGATACATTTGTTTGAATGACTCCCACAGGTATTTCATCCGAATTTACAACTTCATCAGTGTCAGAACTCGGATAATTTTCACCATCAGAAATCATATCAACAGCAATAATTTGACCATAAGTATCTGAATTTGAATCATAATCAATGACAGCTCTTCCAACTGCACCATATCCTTGTCTACATGGGTCTTCAAAACTAACAACAGGAGGAGTTGTGAAGTAAGTTGAGCCTGGATCTGTAATTTCTACACCGATAATACTCCCAGTTCGACTTACATCTGCAGTAACATCAGATAATCCCTCTGTATTATCTACAATACCACCCAATATCACTCGACCCAATCCACCAATACCATCTCCACCAAAGAATTTAACAGTTGGAGGACCACAAAAAGTCCTAGACGCACAATCTGGTTTTGTTAGAGGACCACTATCAGCTCCAAGTGTATCTGCAATATTCATATTTCTCAAAACATTATCATAAGTGTCCTGTAAATCAAAAGTTCTCGCAGCACCATATCCAAGAGTAAATTTTTTAACTTGACCCACACATTTACCATCACTTTGATTACAATCTAATACTCCACCAATTGATTTAAATACATTAGAACTGCTTCGAAGAAAATCTTGAACTTTGAAACTTTTTGGAACAATCTCACTTAATCCCTCAAGTGGTGCGTCAAGAGCAGATGATATTTCATTTGTAATGCCATTCAGCAATGAACCAGCTAACTGCTCAGTCACACATGTTCCAGTATCTACCACTTCAAGAACAGCGGATGTCACTATATCTTTAATTGTTTTTTCCAATCCATTAACAACTTTACCACCTAAACAATTAAGATCACTTTGAAGAGATGCAACTTTTGGTATTTGTGCTTTTTGTGCTTCAATACCAGCCAATTTTGCAAGACCACTATTTTGAGTTGCTGCAAAAACAGTGGCATAAGTTCTATTGTACAATGCATCCAATCCACCTTGAAGTTGAGGAATCATTCCTGAATACAAAGATTCCATCATTGTTGAAACTGGACTATTTGATAGGTTTTGTATTTTTTTGGTCACGTTTGCAACGTCTGATAAAAAATCTGTGCTTTCACCTGCCACTGACAGTAAATTATCTAAACTTGCAGACACTTTTCCTATAAAATTATCGGCACAGGCATCGGCAGGTATTTCTGTTTTTCCAAAAGTGGATGATGCTGATATTTTATCTTCACCTTTACCTACTTTTCTTGTCACAGGAGACTCTTGTGTTTCTGCCGTTGAATCACCAGACTCATTGGATTTTAATGTTCCATTTGGTGCTGGTATTTTATCAGTGTATCCTGTGAATGGTACAAATCCAATAGATTCAGAGGGTAAATCTTGTGAAACATCATTTGTTCTTGAAAAAGCACCCAATATTACAGGTTGTTGTGCTGTTTCACCATCAAGAAAAAATCCAATTACAACATCACCTGGTCTTAATGCAACAGACGCTGTAAAATTTGCTCCACCTGTACCTGATGTAGAGGGAAGCATAATATTTGCCCAAGGTAAATCCTCATCTGCTAAATCTGCTTTCGAAAAAGGATGATACCCCATGATACGAACTTTTAAACGGTTACCCCAATTTTTAACGTCCTTATTTTTTGTCGGTGCAAGTTGTTCACCTTGTGCCGTTGATGGTGCAACTTGTCCTACCCACCAACGAAAACCATCTTTTCCTACAAAATTACTTTTTATTAATGATTCATCTATCATGATTCACCTCCATGCAGTCCATAGGTGTCTCTCACTAATGTCATAGAAGTAAATGATCTCTTTGCCTCAAAATGATGACATAATTCCTTTATCATATACTTACCACTTTCTTCAGAGTCATACTCATTTTTATCCTCTCTTGATATTTTTGGAAACAGACAAGTAATAATATCACCAGCTTTTAAATCAGTATTACAAGGAACTGTCATGCTCACACTCTGTGTCATTAATAAATTATATCTTACAACATTTTGTCCTTGATATTTATCGGCAGGGTAATTATCATCTTTTGATACGGTTGTTGAAGCACCAACGTCCACAATTTGTGACACAGTTCTTGTGGGTAATTGATCTAAAGTTAATTTAGAATCATCAGATATTTTCGGTAATTGCAATTCCTTGGTTCCGAGATTATTCATTCTGTCATTTTTCTTCCCAGAATTTTTATCTCCATAATTATAAACTTCTTGTTTAAATTGAAAACTAAGAGGATTAAATGATAATCTTCTAAAAGAATATGTCCCCATTCTTAAATTTTCAATTAAATTTTGATTTTTGTCTACAGTATATTGTAAAATTTTATAATCATTATTTTTGGTTATTGAACTCTCATTTACATCAGTATATGTGTATGTTGCTTTTGACTTTTGTTTAATTAAAGAGTCGATAGAGGAAAATTGAAATCCATCTTGAGTTTGAAAGAAAACAAATCCTGCGGTTGCATCTCCCGATTTGTTAGGTATAGATTTTGATGCTAGTGAAATTAATGTTGAGAAAGGTTTTCTTAAATTACCCACAAAATCATAAGATCCTTTTGTTGATTCCACTATTTTATTAAGTTTTGATTTATCAACATTTAACCCAATCAATGGATCTGTCAAAATTTTTCTCACAGTATCACTGATTCTACCTCTATATCTTTTATAAACTCTGGTAGTCTCATTTGTAATTGCTTCTCTTGATACCAAATTAAGTAAAAAACTTTCTCTCTGTTCTTCTTGAAGAACTTGAGTAATACTTGATACAAACAAGTATTTTTCAGGATTAGAAAAGTCGAGTCCTTTTTTTTCTTCCCCTTCCCCAGTTTTTCCCTGATCTAAGATTTTCATTGACAATCTTTCACCACCTCGAAGAGGTAAACCATTATAAATTGATTGTTTCTCTTTTGAACCTTCTTTTACAATTGTGTCTCCTGTGTTTATAACTCTTATTTTTGCGGTTACAGTTGGTGAAAGAATATCCTCATAATAATCAACACTAACAACACCTGCCACTAAATTAATGGTTCTCTTCTGATCATTTGACTGGATTACTAATTCTTCAAAACTGGCTGCTTCTGATGCTGACATATGTTAAAATAGAGATAATGCGAATTGATCTTTAATACTGTTATTCTTTTGAACTATTATTCTAGTTCCACTTTTAGATCTCATTCCCCCTTGTGATTGAGACTGACCACCTTTGTTTCCAACAATCATTACAGTATTTTTAGATTTCCTTTCTGGTGTGATTGTGGTCGTGCTCACTGTTTTTTTAGGTTTACTTATATTTAACTTATCACCAGATTTTGTAACTGAACTATTTACTGTAGAACCAGATGTTCCTCCACTCTTTGTAGAACTTTCAATTTTTTCAGATCCACCAGAAGACCCACCAGAAGACCCCTCCATTTTTAAATTTTTAGGTTTTCCATCACTTTCTTTGGTGACAGTTGATTGAACTTGCTCAGTTAAATTAGAATTTTCAGGTCCTACAATATCAACACCTGTTCCTGCCTTTTCAATTGTTTTTATTGTATCATTAAATTCCTCAGATTTTGATGCCATTGTTTTTTGAACATCACTAACACTTGATTTAAGTTCTTTATCCTTTAAATCTTTATCTGTCAATTCTCGATTTATTTCTTTTTTCACTTTTTTCTTCTTCAATCCAAGAAAACTCTTAACACCATCTAAAAGTTTATCCTTTATACCATTAAATGCATCTTTTAGTTTTCCGAATACTCCCTTAATTTTATCTCCAATATCATCAAAATTTAAGTTTGATATAACATCAAAAGCTTTTCCAATAACCTTACCAATAGATTTAAAAAATCCAACCACACCATCAAAAAATGCTTTAAATTTATCTACAATATCACGAATTACTTTAATTACTTTTTTGATAAAATCAATAATCTGAGGTAATTTATTAAGCACAAATCCAACTAAAAGTGCTTGGACAAGTGCCATTAATCTCTCTAATGGTCCTCTTCCAGATCCCATTGATTTTTGCTGCTCTCCCCTTTTTTGAGATTTTTCTTGTTCTAGGAGAGATTCTTTTTCCTGCCTTTTTTTCTTCTCTTCTCTATACTTTTGAAACCTTTCAGAGGTTGCTCTCAGTCTTTTCTTAATTTTAATATTTTTCTGCACAGACTTTGTTAATCTCTTACTACTTTTAGCGACACCCTTCATCGCACCTGCAGTCTTAGATGCTATTTTTGCTCCGATTTGTAAAACTGCTGATGCTGCCATATTATACTAAAATATTATATTGAGTTTGTGAGTATAATGTAAAATTATTATCAGAATTTGATGCAGATATATTTGGAATTGAAGATGCCAGATTTCCACTACCAGAAGCTCCGACTGAACCACCACTCACATTCGTAGTTGCATCCACAAAATTTGGAGGTGCTTCATCAAGTGTGGAGACACTTACTTTTTTGGGACTTGAATCTATATTAGGAGATGTTGTTACACCATTAATTTGTGATTCATACTTCGATCTTATTTCTGCCTTTGCATCACCAATCGCACCTGAATCTTGTAATGCTTTAGACCCAGCTCTACTACCACCTGACTCATCTCTCAATTTCTTTTCTGCAGATTCCATATCAGCTCTCATATTATCTCTTATACCTATCACCCTATCTCTTTCTACAATATAATTTGCAACGATTTCTTTTTGTTCGGGTGTTCCCGCCTGTTCTACGGTTTTTTGACCTCTTCCTCTACTATTTGACTTTCCAACATAAAATTTTTCATCTTTACCTGTGCCTTTTACTGTAATACCTGCTTCTGTTAGAGGACCTTTAAGATCATCAAATTTTTGTTTAAACTTTGCTCCACCAGCACCTTTAGTTGATGCAGCATCAATACCTTTTTTCATGGCAAATAAAACACCAACTCCAGCTGCTAATCCAAGTGCGATCAATCCTGCTGGACTTGCCAAAAATCCCAGTATCGCACCACCGATAGAAATAACGGCACTTACCACACCAGATATAATGCCAGGTAATGCCAATAAACCACCATTTAAAGCAAGAAATATACCACCAACCACTGCGACTGACTTAATTATTGTATTTCTCATCTTTTTAAATGTTTCAGTATCACCAGACATTAGTGCCTGAATCATTTTAATTCCCTTATTTGCTATAAATCCAGCAAAGAGTGCCATAAAAGCATCAGCTAATCGACCTAATACACCCTTAACAGTTTTACCAACTGCTTGTACGGGTTTAAGTAGAGTTTTACTTACCGATTTACCAACACCTTCTAACAATCCCTCTTTCTTTTTAGATTTGTCTTTTTCATCTTGTAATATCTGTTTTCTTTGTGCTTCTCTTTGTATTGACTTTTCTCTCTCAGCGTCTTTTACTAATATCTGAGAAACTCGATTAGTGTTTAATATAACGACATTTTTTAATAATACTATCTCTCTTGAGTTTTTTTCTATTTGCTTGGCAAGAGGATCTGATCCTTCTCTATTGAAAACTTTATTTGCACTTATCTTTCTTCTCTTTAAAATAGGGCTACCACCAACACCACCTCGCATTGAAGTCATCTTATTATTAAAATTTTCATATGCAGGAGAGTTATCCATTACCTTGTTGTCTTTGTTTTAAATTTTCTTCCTCAATATATTGTTCTAAAAGAGCAATATACACATCTTTTTCCCATGGTATCATGTTTTCAATCTCAGTTAATGAATATTTATGGTGTTGCATCAAGGCAAAGTTAATTTTATAGTATGACTCTAAACTTGCGTGAGCCATACCTACTCGAAAAAAGACGATAACCCTTCTAAAACGATATCACTTTTCACCTTTGTCTCTGGATTCGTCACTTTAACAGTATGAGACAATTTAGGCATGGTATCAAAGAAATTTTCAATCTCTTTAAATTGTTTTGAATTTAATTGATCTAGAAACTCAACCATTTCCTTTTTTGTACAATCCGCAGATGTCCAAGATTCTTCCTCATTGTAAATTTGGTCAATACATGAAATAATTAAATCAAATGACTCCTCAACTCCAATATTACCAGTCAGATCAAAATTACTTTTTATAAATTCTGATAATGAAGGATATTTCATTCTTAATACTAAATTATCATCTAATTTTATATCTTTGTTATGATCAGGATGTTTTTGAACTTTGATTTCATCAAGTGGAATCATCACAGGAACCTGTGTTTTTTCATCATCAGGACATGTAATAAGAACTTCAACATTCTCACCAACAGATTTGCCTCTTATATTTAAAAAGAGATATTCAATATCAAAAGTAGATAATTTATCAACCTTAATTCCCCTTGATAATATACAATTGTTAATTACACTTTTAATTGCATTCGTTATCTGTTTCTGATCTTCAGATTCCATTGCAATAATCAATATTTTCTCTTCTTTAACTAAAAATGGTCGATATTTTATTTTTCGATCAGAAGAAGGAAGAACCAACTCATATGTCGGTGTTGCAATTTTTGGTAATGGCATAATGTTTATAACACTTCAGTATTTTTATTTATAGGACTTTTTTTGAAATCCTGACAGACCAAAAATTTCACGGGATTTTTTTTCTCCGATTTTTGGAATTAAAAGTTGATTTTGGTTTAGACTCTTGCTTTTAATATGTTCTCACTCTTCTTTTTATTAAAAGAAAGACTTGTTTCTTTACCTGCAATATATCTTTCATAACTAAACGTCACACTAGTTCTCAGCACATCAGAACTACCATACTGAACAGGAGTAGAAGAAAAATTGATTGGAAACAATCCAAAGAAAGTATACTCTATTTCTGAACGATAATCCACATTAAATTTTACTATTTTTGTTTTGTCACATTTATAACCTGACGTGCCTCGTGGATATCTCATGCGATAGAAGTAACCTAGATTATCTTTTCTAACTGCAGGTGATGCCTTCTCTGATCCAGTTGCAACGTAATCTATCCAGTGTTCAAAAAACTTTATCATTTTATAATCTTTGTCAACATAGAAATCAAGTGATAACTCTGTAAATATTCTTGTATGTGCAAACTTTTCTTGAACTCCTGTAAAATTACCAAATATATCAGTCGTTGCAAGAGAACTACCTGGTATTGATGCTTGATTACAAAGTAATCCAGCATTTTCTGTTATAAATCTTCGATTGACTCCTTTACTTCCAAGAAAAGTAAAAAGATCTGAAGTCAATCCATCAAAAAACACCTGATAATGAGATGTTTGAGCTACATTAGTCAGTATTGGTTTGATATCAGCTATTTTCTTAGGACGAACCATCTAAATACTTTATATTTTGTCTTACTATCTATTTAGATGTCATATAAAGGTAGATATAGACCATCGAATCCAAAAAAATACAAAGGTGATTCATCTAACATAATATATCGATCACTTTGGGAAAGAAAATTCATGGTTTATTGTGATAATCAAACAAAAATACTTGAATGGGGAAGTGAAGAAATAGTATTACCCTATCGATCACCGATTGATAATAAAGTGCATCGATACTATCCAGATTTTTACATCAAAGTCAGAGAATCTAATGGTAAAATCAAAAGATATATTATTGAAATCAAACCTAAGAAACAGACAGTCGAACCAAAGATGAAAAAAAGAAAAACAAAGGGATATATTTACGAAGTATACGAATATGCAAAAAATCAAGCTAAATGGAAGGCAGCAGAGGAGTTTTGTAAGGATCGAATGTGGGAGTTCAAAGTTTTAACAGAAGAAGAACTGGGTATTAAGAAATGAACAGTTATCCTACTGACGATAAAGAAAATCGTGTAAGGTCAGTTGTAAATGGTCTGATTGGAACAGAGGAACCTGATGATATTATGATAGAGTTAATGGATAATTTAAACACAACAGTCACGTCATCTCCAAGTGTTGGAAGATACTATGTGTTTGTTTACAGTGCCAAAACTCCTAATATTCAATATGATTCAAATCCACTAGTCGCAGTGACCGATGTGTTTGAGTGGGGATTTCGTGGTGTCAATCTTCATGTGGGTCAATATCGTAATTACACATATAATGAACTGATTGGACAACTATATGAGGTTAACTCATATGAGTTATCTGATGTAAGAGAACTGCCATTTGGAAAAATGCAGCTAAATAGTTAAAAAAAGATATAAATGCCGAACTTTTTTGTAGATAGTAACAAACAGAAAGCAGCTAATGAAGCCTTGGCTAGAGGTGAAAAGGATTATATGCAAACAGGATTGAAGGCGCGTGCATCTAATACAACTAGTACAGGAAAAACAAGAGATAGAAAATTTGGAGATTTTAGATATCCTGTTGCAAGAATTGAAAGTGATAGTGATTACCTTGAGATAAAGGTTCTTGAATATCAACCACCAGGATTTGAACAAAGTAATAGTGGTCAAGCTCTCCGACTACAAACAAGTTCAGAATCCTTAAAAAATAACGAAATTATATTAGGTCATATCTTTCTTCCAATTCCAGAATCAATCACCGATTCAAATGGTGTAACATGGGGTGAGGATAGTTTGAATGGACTTGCCGCTGCTGGTCTTGGAATTGCAAGTGATATGATAGATGCAGATAGTGTTAAAAGTGCATTATCAGCAGGAGGAGAACGTGGAAGTGAAGCAGTGAAACAATTATCAACTGATGGGGGATCCAAATCAGCAATTAATGCCATATTTGCATCAATGGCAGTTAATGCTTTAGGTGGTAATACAAGTGCAGGAGGTGTTCTCGCAAGACAATCAGGAGCAGTGTTAAATCCAAACATGGAATTATTATTTGGTAGTGTTCAGTTAAGACAGTTTAGTTTTAGTTTTGATTTTGCACCCAGAGATGAAAATGAGAGTATTGTAATTAAAAGAATCATTCGTGCCTTCAAAAAAAGTTTAAATGCGAAAAATGGTTCATTAGATGAAAAAAGTTCAGGACTTTTTATAAAATCACCAGATGTATTTCAATTAACTTATAAAACAGGTGGAAAAAATCATCAGTTTTTACATAAATTTAAACCAATGGCTCTCTTAAATATTGCAGTCAATTATACTGGTGCAGGAACATATGCCACTTATGATAATACCGCACCCGTTCATACGAAAATTGATCTTACATTCCAAGAGTTGAATCCAATCTACTCTGAGGATTATGATACAGAAGAAGGTAAGGAGGGCACAGGATTCTAATGGGATATTTTAGAGAACTACCAAATTTACAATATCAATCACCATCCACATCTCGTGTGTCAAGTGATAGTTATGTAACCGTAAAAAATTTATTTCGTAGAATGAAAATACGTGATGATTTACAAAATGTATTCACCATTTTCAATAAATTTACGATAAGTGATGGTGAAAGACCAGATACAGTTGCAAGGAATTTGTATGGGAAATCTACACTTGACTGGGTTGTATTAACAACTGCAGGAATAGTTAATGTTCGTAATGAATGGCCATTATCAAGTAAAGAATTATATGATTTTACGGTTGAAAAATATGGTCTTACTAAAATCAATGAAATTAAACATTACAAAACCAAAGAAGTTAAAAACAGTCGTGGAAATATAATTATGCCTAAAGGTAGAATCGTTGACGAAAAAAGACAAGATGGTATGACAAAAGATGACAGTGGTAATGATGTTCCAAACATGGTCGATTATTTTGTGGACTATTATGATAGTGGAAATAAAAGAGTGAGTGGGAATGACGTTAGAGTAGGAATATCAAATTATGAATATGAAGTTGAAGAGAATGAAAAGAAAAGAAATATATTTGTTCTTCGTACAGAATATTTACAACAATTTTTAAATGACATAAGAAATGAGATGACCTATAAGAGATCATCTCAGTATATAAACGATAAATTAATTAGAACAGAAAATACTAGAATTACAATCTGATTATTCTTCTGCTAACTTTTGAAAATATGAAAGTGTATCATCATCATCCTCGTTCACAGATGATGGAGTTGTAGATACAGCAGCAGTAACTAACTCTTCAGCAGCACCACGATCAATATCTTCCTCTTCAATTGAAGAAGTTGGTCTCTTACTACCAAGTACATACTCTAGACGTTTTTTCAAGTCATCATATGATTTAAACTGATCGGTATCAATAAATTCTTTTAAAGAACCCTCTTTCTTCCATACAGCTTCAAGTGCGTCATCATCATCAAGTAAAGGAGTAACAGCAGTAAATTCAGAACTATCATAGTTTCTATATCCTGCTACATTCTTTGCCTTCAACTTAAAGTTTGCCCCTTGCCAGAAATCGAATGGATCGATTGCTTCCTCATCCTCAAACTCAGGTTGCATTGCTGCAGTGAGTTTATCAAAAATTTTCTTTCCATACTTGTATAGAAATACTTTACCTTCGTTCTCAGGATTCGCAGGATCTTTCACAACATAGATGTTACTAATGTAAGTTAATTTACGTTTTTGCTTACGAGCAGCATCTTTACCTGCATCAGTTCCATTATTCCATAATTGAGAATTGTATTCTGATACTGGATCTTTCTGTCCAAGTGTGGTAAGAGAGTTCTCTATATACCATCCACCAGGACCTTGGAATGCATGACTATAAAGTTTTACAAATGGAAGATCTTCCCCATCTGGTGCTGGAAGGAATCGAATAACGGCATACCCGTTACCTGATTTATCTACTTCTAGTTTCCATAAACGGTCATCTCCTGATGCACCGTTGGTGTTTAATTTTTCAACTTCTTTAACTAATTTTGCGGTTAAAGAACCTAATTTTGATTGCTTTTTAAGATTAGCAAATGACATTTGGATACCTCGGATTAAATTGGATTTCGTTGGATGTTTAGATTATAATAGATTAATTATGATTTGTCAATTTTATCTTTAAGTTGTGAAATGGTTTTCTTCATTCCATCAAAAAGTAAATTCATATCAGTCCCTGTAGGAAAACCCATTAAGGGAATTGATTGTTGTAAATGTTTTTTCATTCTAATAGCTTCAGGATCATCAGACAAAGATAATCTGGCATACATTACCATTTGTTTTTCTAATAATTCTGTCAAAAGTTCAATGTGTTCCACCTTTTCAGATCGATCCATATCAGGAAATAACATTATATTACCATAAAGATTTTTTTGAAGTTCATTAATCTCTTCAAGTTCTTCTTGAATAATTTCCGAATCAAAAAATTTACTCATTAATAATCTCTCTTAAAATTTTTTTATATTGAAACACATTAATATTTAGGAAAGGAATATACTTTTTCATTTTCATATTAACGGTTTCCCACACTGGATCTTTTAATTTGCGATTAAATTTTTTTCCAAAAGAAAAGATTTTTTCGAAGATCACTAAAGTTTCTAAACTTATATCTCCTCCCAGATATTTTTTGAGTATCGGTGGATGACCTTTCGAACAATTGAATACTTCTTCTAATTTTTTTTCCAATAACAATTTTTTTGATTGTTCTTTGAACAAGTAGGTCAAACTCTGTTGTCGTCTCATCCAATCTGCGTACTTTCTTTCCCCAGAATTTATTATCTCCCCAATCCATAAGTTTTGTGGTGTATCAGTATTTACAAAATTTGATAGTAAAAAATCTGTAATTTCTTGGTCAGAGTATTTTCTCGATGTTTTCTCAAACCAATACTTATCTTTCCTTTTATTAAATGATGTCATGGTGGCTCTTGATTTTCCACCATATTTAAAAAAGTCATATCTTTTATTTGTGAAATGACTCTTCATTGAAAGATATGTCTGATAGGTTTCAAACGGTGTCACTTTCATCCACTTCCTCACTTTCTAATTCTGTAATTGCATCGACAGGGACTTCACTGTCACCTATCATGTACCAGTGTTGATTCATACCAATACTATCGGGTCTGACACCCAGATATGCTAAGTCAGGGAAACTATGTTCTCTTAACATTGCCTGTAGTCTCCAATGTATGAGTTCAGATTTTTTCATTATAAAGGTAATTTTGCACGAGAAGTCTTCTTCATAAAGTTTAACTGAATTGCATCATATTTCAACCTTTCTTTAAGAGGTTTTGTAACAAGTTTAGATACTGATTGTATTTCGATATCATTCATCTCACAATATTGACATATTGCATCGATGTAATTTATTTTTTCTTCTGCAACTATCTTCTCAATCTCCATCGAAAATTTAGTGGGAGTTAAGAACTTACTCTCCATTGCTTTTTCGAGTTCTTTATTTGGTTCCATAAAACTCCAGTTTGTCTTTAACAAATTTGTCGATGTATTTACTAAGAAGTCTGATATACTTGGTTTTGTCGGTCTCTTCATAAACAATGCATTCTCCATTTTCACATGCCATAATAATGACTAATTTTTTAACTGCTATATCTTTCATTTCATATAGCATACACCCATATGCCATGGCTTGAACAAAATAATGTTCGATCCATTCCCTTGGTTTAGGTTTTTTAGATGTCTTAAAATCTATTATCGCTAATTCGTCCTCGTATTCCGCAATACAATCGACTGTTCCAGCAATGCCTAACTGTTTACTATATAGTGATTTTTCTAGACCGTAGATTTTACCTATATTTTTTAATTTAGGTTTAGATATTTTAAACAGAAAATCAGATATGGGTGGGACTTTTGGTAACTTATCATTTTTAAGATAGTGCTCCGTAAGTGTGTGCATATCAGTTCCACGAGTCGTAGCAGCTTTTGTAACACGATCTGCCTCCTCATTTCCAACTCTCTTTCTCCAATCAAGAAATATTTGTTTATTAAAATGACTGGTAATAGATGTAATTGAAACTAATTTAATGAGTTCATCTTCATCAGGTATTTTATAATATCTCACACCATCTATCGTCTCTCTTTCAAGAGGTTTTAGATTCAAATCAATATGTTCAAACATTAAAATCTACTTCTAACTTAGACAAAAGATATTCTTTAACAAGTCCTGAACGAACTATATCATCAATATCAAATTCTATTATATCAAAAGATGGCATTTTACGCAAGACGTTCATGAAGTCAACGATACCATTCTTATCATTTGTTTTTACCAAATCAGTTTGACTTGCATCACCACAAAAATGTATCTTTGTATTTTCACCAACACGAGTTATGATACTGTCAAGTTCATGAAAATTTAAATTTTGAAATTCATCTACAATGATGATTGCATTATCCAAAGTAGTTCCACGAATGAAAGATGTGCTCCAGAACTTAATTGTCTCTTGTGCTTTTAAATTACCGTAGAGCATTTCAAAGTCAGCATCAGAAGGCATCTGAAACATGTACTTGACCATATTCTTATATGGTATCTGATAGATGTCTGCTTTATCCTCATGATCACCAGGTAAAAATCCTATCTCCCTTGTAGATACAAGTGAACGTACCAAATAAATTTTTTCATATGGAGTATTCTCATTCAAAACATCAGATAGTGCTTTGAATAAAGTTATAAATGTTTTTCCTGTTCCAGCACATCCATATGCCACAATATTTTTATTTTGTTCATATGAGTCAAATAATCTTTTTTGATTATCTGATAATGGTTCAATGTCAATTAAGTAACCCTGATTCAGAGGTTTTTTCCTCTTCATCTGTTTTGCAGTTAAACCAACTCCGATTGGTTGTTCTGAATTAGATCCTCTTTTTCTTCTTGCCATTTAAGTAATACCTCTTCTAGCCAATCTTCCCTGAATACCTCCTGATTTTTCAGATTTGTCCAAGATATGTTTCCAACCAGGATGCTTATTGTTTAATTTATCTCTCCATTCTCCAACTTCACCTACACCAGGAACTGTTGATGGATCTGAGTAATCTCTATCCCATTCTGGATTATCAATTTTCCATTGATCCCAGTCATGAATACTCATCACAACTTCTTTTTGTTCTCCAGTTTTTGAATTAACAACGGGGTATGTAGCCATAATTATTAAGTATTGTAAAATTATTTAGACCCAATCAAGAGCTTCAGATACAGATGGAAACTGTTCGGTAAACACCTTTCGACATCCCTCTGCGATAACCATGTGTTCTTTTTGTGTTCCGTGTGCTGATCTTAGATTAATATAATGAATCCAAGAACGACAAGAACCTGTCATGTAGATCTTTGTAGGAGTGCAAAGTGGTAAGACCATACGAGCACACTCTTTTGCTACTCCTTCTTCAATCATCTGATTATACAATGCTTGTGAAGAACTAAACAGAGTAATCATCTGACGATTCAATTTATCAACAACCTTCGCATCTAAATCATCTATACTGTTCTGACGATTCTTTTTATCTTGTCTACGTAACTCTGGTAATTCAATCTCACCTAACTGATTACTCTTTGCGTATCGTTGAGAAAATTCTTGGAACGTAAAACTACGATGCCTGAGAATTTGTGCTGCAATAGCACGAGTTGTTTCAATCTCAAGTGTCATTGATGATTGTTCAAACACAGACCAATGGTTATGTTTAATGCAATACTTCAACAATCCTGCATAGTTTGGATTATCCTGATTGTCTGGATTAGACACTCTGGCAATATGTGCCATTGTTTTTTCTGCATCAGGTGTGATGCTTATTAAATTGATGGTCATTAACCAAATCCTTTTGATTTTTGTTTTTTATTATCCACTTCCTCTTGTAGAATTAACAATTGTTCTCTCATAAATTTAAGTTCATCTGAATCATACAGATAATCTTGTTGTAATGCTTTCTTTAATGCATCTAACACTTTTTTAGATCTCATTCATCATCCTCAAAAATTTGACTGTAATCAAGTGATGGATCATTTTCATCTTTAAGTTTCTTATATGCTTCATATGTAAGATACGATGCTTTATCAGAATAAACTTCTGCTTTTAATTCTGAAATAGCACGTTCTAAATCATTAATAAGTACTTTTAGATTTTCTTTATTCATGAGATTTTCATTTTATTTATCATAGCACAGAAACAATATTATGCAAGAGGTTTATCACCATGAAACCATTTAACTAGTGAATATCTTTCTCCTTTAGTGATAGGAGTAACTTCATGTGTTAATCTACTATCAAACACTATAACAGTTCCTTTTAATTTAGGTGCAATATACTGCTCACCACTATAATATATAATTAAAGCACCACCATCATAAGAATTTTCATCCGACAATTGAACACTCATACTTAATTTTCTAGTATGAGATTTTGTTTCTTGATCACCATTGAAATCCGTATGTTTATTATAAAATTGTCCTAATTTATATCGAGATAGTTGAACTCCCTCTATATCACACTTTGATAATTCGTATTTAAAATTTTTACAATTTGCAAATAGACCATAACCACATATTAAGGAATTTATCCAATTAAATTCTTCATATAAAAATTTAATATCAACTTTTCTACCATCAAAACCAGATTGTGTTAATCCATTTTCATATTTTATTTGATTTGAACAATCAATAATTTGATCGCATATATTGCTTGGAATCTCAGATTCCCAAATCCAAACGGGACTCCACATTTTTCTTTTTTCACATTATAGCACAAAAAAAGAAGGGGATCAACCCCTTCGTTTTATTTTCCATACAGGAACTGAATTTCAGCATTTATGATTGTGAGAAAAATAGCAGATGCTACTAAAATTTCTAAAGTTGCAATCATTTAATACTTGTAAGTTCTTTTTCTTGTCTTACACCACGGTAAGTTAAATCGACCTTGTTAGTTTGCTGTTTCTTATTCCTGTCGGTGTCGTATACAACACCTCTGTATGTGACTTTTGCCATCGGTTTTCTCCTGTAAGTAGTAGGGGTTTTAGTCCCGTTCCTTCAGTCGGCATTTGCGTCCTCAAAACATACTGGATCAGTATGTGCAATAATTACTCTAGTCATCTCTAACCTGTTAGGGTCATAGGTTTTAACTAAAGATAGCAACTCATTGGCATCTGCACAATTAAGTGGAGCACCGAGTAATACTAATTTCATTAAAATGCTATACATGAGGATGAACGAACCCGTTCCGTGTCGGCTTACTTGCGTCCGATGATATAAGCATCACACTTGCCTTCGACTTTCGTACGAAGGTAATCTATAAGATACTCGTGAGCATCAGAGTTAAGATTCTTATCACTAAGTATCTCAATTCTGTTTTTATTCCATTCTGAACAAGACATTTCCCAGTGGGAAGCATTGTGTTCGGTAAGGAGTGATGCCAGTAGTGTGAGTTCTATCATTTGGATGAACGTAAAGGTATGTTAGCATACCCACACTATATAGTCAAGAAGTTTTGTAATTTCTGTTACAATTTGATATTATCTTCTCTTTTTCTTTTCTTTTGGTTTATTATAATTCCATAATTGGGGTTTGATATTTCCCATACCATACTCAATTGATTTTAATGACTTCTTAAATTTATCATAATACATGTCAAACAAACTAATTTTAGTTCCTCTTGTTAAATCATAACATAATTTATCACCCACTTCATACTTTACAATGTATGCATCAGATGGATACTTATTTGATGTAACTTGATCTATTGATCCACATTCAATTAATATTTCACATCCATATTTTTCTTTTAACTCGTCCTTTTCAGTTGATGTCCATACACTACTCATGATCTACCTCCCCATATAATATCAGGGAAAGCTTCTGCAACAACTTCTTTGGTAACTTTATATACCTCTCCTAATTTTTTATCCTTACAAAGGATAACTATCTCTGCTTCTAATGGATGCAATCCTTCGAGTATATTAATAAACATACTTTCTCTACGTAAATTGTTTAATCCATCATCACCACCTCTTACGAAACGATAAAAATGTTTTGACTCTCTACGAATTGTAGTGTGCCCCTGTTGGTCAGCAGATCCAAGAGAAAAAGAACCTGTTTCGTGCATGGATCTAACTTCTTCTGAAATTTTACCACTTACTCCTCCTGTATATGCATTCTGTTCATCATATCCAGTATAAGGAACATCACCAGGTGGAAGAATACTTTGCACACTTTCATCAAAATTCCAAATCAAGATAACCTTTAACGGAAGCTCTTCATATTTTTTAAGAACTTCAATTTTTTTTGCCTTAGTTCTTTGTTTTGATACTAAATCCAATACCTCAAACATGAATGGATTTTTAGGTAATTCAAGACTTAATGGTTTTTTGACTGAAAATGATCTAGGTTTTCTAGTTTTAGTCGTCGTCTTCTTCGTTGTTGTCATAATTTTCAAATCTAAATGCTACGATATCATCAGGAACTAAGTTTCCATTTTGATCAAACATCTCTGGATGAGGTCTTGGAATTTCTTGATAATTCATCATGTAATCTCGAATTAACCATCCACTGACAATTCCAAGAATATAAAGTAAAAAAGCAATCGGTAATGCGATAACTAATAAAACATTTGTATCCACCATTTTACCTCCTTTTTTTCTCCCGTTAAGGATGAGTTCAGTGCCACGGTCAACCGTGAGATTTGTTTTATTTATCTCAGACGTTGATAACTTTTTTTTCTTGGAGGAATTTGATTGAGTCAACACAACCTCCTAACTTTTCACCATCAACAGTGACTTGAGGAAAAGTGGATCCTTGACCAAATTCATCATAAAAAGATTTTTTATCAAAGTGCTCTCCCAAATTATACACCACGTAACTAGTTTTTGTCAAGTCTAAAACTTTTTTTATTTTTTCACAATATGGACATCCCTCTTTCGAATAAACTGCAAAGTTCATATGCTTCTTAAAATTTTATTTATCTATTTTAGTTAATTAAAAAATTATTAAATCTTATAAATTATAAGGCAATAAATTACACATGTCAAGCAACTTTTATAAAAGTTATAGAACTTTGTTGTCTATTCAAAGTTACCGTACCAACGGTATCTGCTTCTCTCAGAGTTACAACACCAATTTCATCTCCTGCCTCTAATTCAAGAAAAGCACTAAAATTAGCACTTGATTCATTATGACCAGTTCCAACACGTATGTAGTTATTAAGAGATTGATCCGTAGTATAATCAGTAAAACCAGAAGGAGGATTTATTTTTCTAAATGTAAACCTCACATTTGATCTAAATCCAGTACTACATTCTAATCTTCCATTAAATGTAATTTGATAAAGTCCGTCGGCGGGAACTGTAACCAACGTGCTAGTGTATGAAAATCCACCTTTTTGGAAAA
>VTLG01009685.1_pt1 | contig 21843 bp, 18 predicted proteins | sample 4694571 | NCBI WGS metagenome assembly VTLG01 (sample SAMN12604809, study PRJNA352737) | marine metagenome | biome: ENVO:00000447; feature: ENVO:00000209|ENVO:00000569|ENVO:01000036; material: ENVO:00002151; isolation source: viral sequences binned using virsorter ... | reverse complement strand
GGCTTACGCGGTCATAATGATTGCACTGGCGGACATGATCATCTTCTTATGGTCCGGGTTATTAATGTGATCGACGTTATCGTCTATGCGTGCTTGACAGCAGCAGCAACGGTGCTATCTTACTATTCATTCGCAACCTTGCTTTGAGAAAGGGAACACAATATGGCCGAGATCAAAATTCCAGAGCCGAAGTACAAGTCTGCCGAGCGCAAATCTATCGACACGATAATGCCGTCTGAAAGCCGCCGCGACAACACGGTGGTTGTGAGAGAACGCAGCCTTAGAAAACACGGCAGATTATTCGTTCACGGCTACGATCCTTTACAACACGCAGTTTCCGACGTCTGGGGCCGATAACGCCTCTTTAACCCTCTCCCTCCCAAACTTAGCCCGCCACGTTTGGCGGGTTCTTTTTTGCTTTAAATTCCGCAAAGCACAGGGATATATCGGCAAGGCGCTGGGCTGATTGTGTAATCTTTTATTTAAGGGGTATCTGATTTGTGCGCCCACCCGCCCTCTACAGTCTGTTTAAAATACCTTTTGTCACTAAATACCAATAACGTGCGTGATGCGCGATACCCTTCGTGCTGGGTGTACTGGAATGCAACGTGGCGCAATGTTTCGTCCTATAAAGTCTGCGAAATCTCGGCGAGATGAAAGTGTCATTTTATGGGAAAAAAACAAGAACATGGCGCGTATGGGCCACCCCACCCTATCCATACCAATATATACCTAGCCAAGAATTTTTTATAAAAATAAACAAGGTACATGTAAAAATGCTTATAAACTACTACTAAGCCTCTACTCAGTACTAATTAGTATCCCTTATCATATGTATATACTACCCCGGCGCAGGAGTACCTCCTATTATACACCTGAAATAGCATCTTGTCAAGTAAAAAATGCACGCAATGTTATTTTTTTTTAAAAAGCACCAAAACCACCCCCTTCCATTACTAGGACATATTTTTTAAATAGCATTATCCACAACCTTCCTTCCATATTTTTTTTAATTTTGTTTTCTTTTATAATCAATGACTTACTTGAAATTGTACTTTTTTAGTGCATTTTTTACTTGACAAAGTGCTAAATTGTTGTTATAATGTATAATTAAGGTAAAAATAGTAGTACGATAATCATATCTCTTCAAACGAAATCAAAAAAGTATACTTATAGAGAAAAAGGATTGATCGACACTATTTAAGCCAAAAAAGCTAAAAGAGCGGACAAAACTGATGGTTAAAGGAAAAATAGTTTTATTTTTATTTATTTCTTGTATTATTGTGTTTTTCAGCAGCGTTGCTGGTTCCGCTCAAGCGTGGAATAAAGACGACACTATCGTTTCCAACATTGTGTGTTTAAGTGAAGAAACTATTCTTGAAGTAGCAAGACAAGACTCCATAAGCTTTGAAAATGCTTCTTCTTTTGTACAAGCTTTACTACAACAAGGTAGGTGTGTATCTTTTATGCGTCCTACAGAGTTCACTGTTGAAGATGTTTTTCTTACGTACAAAGATTACTTAAAAAGAGAAACTTTCATATTACGAATCAACTATATCTTCAGCGACAACAATCCATTTGGGTTTGTAATTGCTTTACAGAAACCTAGCGTATGAATGAAAGAACTAGATTGTTTATTAGAAATAGTCATACGTATGGCATCTAAAGCGTGTAAAAATCCTTACTGTCATTGCGAAGGATGCAAAGGATGCACTTGCAAGTATATGTGTACCAATGAAACCTGTAACTGCAATAAATCATCAGAAGACCTTAATTCATCCAATGACGGTTAACGACAATCCTGAACACGACGACGGCTTTGAAGATAAAAAATTTAGACAGTGTACTAATTGTGATCACACTCTTTTTCTTGAAGATGTAGAAAACAATCTTTGTTCAATGTGTGGACACGAAATAATTTCAGATATATGGAGATAATATGTCCGGTAAAGCAGTAGCTGGTACTCCGTTTCGTACCGATCCAAAACGTAAGCTGACAGAGAAGCAAGCTGCTTTTCTGGATGCTTTGTTTGATAATGGTGGAAAAATAAGCGAAGCTATGCGTACAGCAGGATATAACACATCCAGATCAAAGCTTATGCAGTCGATGAGAGAAGAGATTGCAGCACGTACAAAGGACTACTTGGCTGTAAATGGCGTCAAAGCAGCGACAAGAATCGTAGAAGGCTTAGACGCTGATGGAACTACGCCGCTGAACCAGATGGACATGCGTATGAAGGCTGCTGAGTCTATTCTGGACCGTATTGGTGTGTCAAAGAAACAAACACAAGAAGTTACAGGACAGGTTGTACATGGTGTTGTGTTGCTTCCTGCTAAAAATGAACTTAAAGATGTTACCTTAGAGGGGGAGACAATGCAATGACAGACACAGCTAAAACATTGCCTAATAAATCAAGTATAGTTGAAGCATTATATACTGTACGAGAACTTGATCATTTACCTGAAAACAGTTTAACTCCAGATCAAAAAGCTAATCTAACACAAGCTAAGTTTATACTATCCAAAGCTAAAAATCATCCTGATATGTCTGAAGCAAGAAATCTAGCTGCTACTGCTGAACCTGAAATGAAAAAAGGCGGTAAAGTAAAAAAGTACATGGGCGGCGGTAAAGTAAAGAAGTACATGGGCGGCGGTAAAGTCTACGCAAGCCACAACAAACGCTATTCACACGGTGGAAAAGTATCAGGAAGAAAAGCTACTTATAAGTACTGATTATGGCTCAAAGAGGAAGACCAAAGCTAAAACCCGGTGAAAAGGGTAAGTATCAACAATCAAGCGTTCAAAAGAAGCGAGTTGAAGCAAGGCGTAAATTAAGAAAACAAAAAGAAAACGTAGAACGCGCACAAAAAAGTCTTGAAAAACTCACTGCAAAGAAAGAAAACATCAAGACTGCTGACAAAGTATCAAAGCAAGGTGGAGTTATAGACGATGATTTCATTAACAATTTACCCGCCTCTGTACGACAGAACCTTGAGGACGACACAGAACTCGTATTCAGACCCAATGAAGGTCCGCAAACAGACTTTCTTGCGGCACCGGAAAAAGAAGTTCTTTACGGGGGTGCTGCGGGCGGTGGCAAATCATACGCGATGCTTGTTGATCTTCTGCGCTATGCGAATAATCCTAATCACAAAGCCCTTTTACTACGAAGAACGCTTGCAGAACTTACGGAACTAATCGAACAATCAAGAAAACTTTACCCTAAAGCGTTTAACGGAGCAGTATTCAGAGAATCAAAGTCTACGTGGATGTTTCCAAGCGGTGCAACAGCAATGTTCAGCTACGTAGACAAAGATCACGACGTAACACGATATCAAGGACAAGCTTTCACTTGGATTGGTGTTGACGAGCTAGGACATTATCCTACACCGTATGTGTGGACATATTTACGAAGTCGCTTACGAACTACGGACCCAAGCATAGAAACTTATATGCGAGCGTCAGCTAACCCCGGTGGTCAAGGCGGATGGTGGATTAAAAAGATGTTTATTGATCCTGTACCGCCAAATACACCGTTTTGGGCAGTTGATCCAGAAACAGGAAGAACTTTAACAAATCCAAGAACACAACAACCTTTGTTTCAAAGAAAGTTTATTCCTGCAAGACTAACAGATAATCCTTATCTAGCGGAGTCAGGCGAATATGAATCAATGCTTCTCAGTCTTCCTGAAGTTGAAAGACGTAGGTTACTTGAAGGAGATTGGGATGTTGCAGAAGGGGCAGCATTTTATGAGTTCGATAGATCAGTACATGTTGTCGAACCATTTGAAGTTCCCTTTAGCTGGCCCCGTGTACGAGCAATGGATTACGGCTACAGTAGCCCTAGTTGTGTTTTATGGGGCGCGGTAGATTGGGACGGGACAATCTGGGTATATAGAGAATTGTACGAAAAAGGACATACAGGAGAAAGCCTAGCAAGTCTTATTCTTGCTTTAGAACATGATGATCCTCCTATGACGCAAAATGTTCTTGACGGGTCTTGTTGGTCAAAGCACGGCACAGGACCAAGTATAGCTGAAACAATGATCCGTAATGGTGCTAGATTTATACCAGCGGACAGAAATCGCATGGCCGGGAAAATCGAACTTCACAGAAGACTTGATGAAGACAAGCCACTAAGCTCTAAAGGTGGACACGGTTTGCGTATCTTTAGCACTTGTACAAACCTTATACGCACTCTTCCTACTCTGCCTTTGTCTCGCACTAATTCAGAGGACGTAGACACTAAAGCAGAGGATCATGCGTATGACGCCCTACGATACATGTGCATGACGCGCCAGACCGGCCATGTAACCAGTTCTATGTTCAACTCTATTAAACAACAACAATCATTTGAACCCTCTAACGAAGTGTTTGGATATTAAATATGGCTAAGAAAAAAACTACTACACATCACATTCCTTTTATGATTCATTCTTTTGGTACAAGCTTGAACAACTTTAACTTCAATCCTTACGATATGGGTGAAGAAAGACCTTATCCGTATAACGATACCAATTACACAAAAAAGAAAACTGATTCTGCTGTTCCTAGTGCTGAATTGGATGCTGCAAGAATGGAAGTACTGTATAAGAAGTTTGATTGCTGATAATGGCTAAAGCACCAACATATACGCAGGAAGGAAAAGCTTTAAAGGATATAGCTGAACAGATTATTGATCCTATCGTAAGACAATATGGTGGAAATGTTCAAGATGCTTTAACTGAAACAAGGAAAAAAATAAGATTAAACAAAGCTACAATTAGAGAAGTAGCATTTGTAAGTCTTCAAGAAAAAGGAATCAGCATATCTAAAGAGTTTGCTGATAGAAAAACAGGAGCTTATAAAGATGATTTTAAATTATTTAAAGATCATTTTCCAGAAATAAAAGGTGGCAAAGCTCCTATAGCTGGTTCTTTAACTGGAGGGAATTCTCCTAGTGCCGCTGAATTTAAATCAGGTATGAACAGTTTCATAAAGACTCACGTAAATATGAGTCCAGAACAATTAAAAGCAGGAAAAGTACCTATAGGTATTACTGGATTAGATACTCCGTATAGACAATTTAACATAGCAGTATCACAAAATAGAGAACAATTTTTTATTACATCTAAAGGTGAAAGATCAAATAAAAAGGCTGCTGATAGAACTTTTTTAGGTTACTTAACATCATCATTGAGTAAAGTTGTAAATGAAGGAAAAGAAACAGGCCCTGACGGAAATGTAATATTAGTTGAAACAGACGATCTTACAGAAGGATACAGGGAACAAGGTAGAAAAGGTAAAGGTTTTGATAGGGGATTGACGACAAAATCCTTTGTAAAGATGATACAAGAAACAATATCAGAAATAGATAAGTTACCAGATGTTTCTGATTCGGATAAAGCTAACGCAAAGATTTACACTTTATTAAATAGCTATATCCCGAGCAGACCTAAAGCTTTTAAAGATATGATGACTTCTAAACCTTCTAAAGATAGTGACTTTGCAAATCGACCTTATTTTGAAATGAGCGATGGAAAAGGTTACTTAATGTTTCCTGAAGGTTACGGAGGAGCAACAAAATCTTATGTAAGTACTGAATTACCCAATAATATTACTAATATTTTTCTTACGCTTCAAAATCAAAAACAAGGTGCTGGAGAAGCTGTACCAATGCTTTTTGATAAAAATTTTACAGAAGAAAAATTAAATAAGATATTATCGAAAACTCTTGGAAAAGTAACAGCAAAACCTGAATATACTACTGTTTTAGGAAAACAAGCTCCAGCTAAATCTATGTCAGCTTTTAGAAAATTAACTGCTGGCGCTATGTCACGTTCTCTTAATTTACCTGATCTATCTAGACGCGAACTCCATGAATTTGTTCTTGCACATGGTGTGGATAAATCAGGTGAAGCTTACACCAAGCAAATGCACGGACAAACACAAGGTTCTATTTTAAATGCGTTTCAGCATATATTGGCAAGTGAATCTGGTCTGGATAATCTTGGAAAGTTAAATGCTTATTTAGGATTTGACCCTGTTACAGTATCTTCTGGAGCTTTTGAAAAAGTCGATACTTCTATAGCTAGAACAGCTATAGATAATATAAGTACTTCTACTATTGAAGATGCAGAAGTAATTCCTGACAGAGAAGTGCCTGTAGGACAAGTGATAGATAACGTAGTTAAAGAGCAAGCAAATTTAGCAAATCAAAGACGTAGAAAACACAATTTATTACAATATTTAGATAGCTTACTTCCTAAAGATTCTTCAGGACAAAGTATATTTGTAGATGAAGAAGCCAAATTAAAATTCTTAAATTATTTTGATAATAAAGATCAATTAAATACGTTTTTGTACGAAAATGTATTTGATTTAGAAGATAATTCTCTCTTTTTTAAAAAATATGGAAAAATACCTGATAATTTTAATGTGATAGACGTATCTAATTTATTTCAAAAAGCTGAAAGCATACGTTCTAGAACTGTTCCTGATTCTGGTATAGACCTTACTCAAGAAGGAATAAGAAAAAAAGGTAGTTTAGTTTCTCAATTATTAAAATCAAAAAAAATTGTACCTTTTTTAGCTGGTTCTATTGCTCCTCATCTTTTTACTGCAGATTACGCCACAGTAGAAGCAGGCAGTCTCGCACTTGAAGAAGCAAGAGATTATTTCGATCCTGAATTAAGCGAATTAAGAGAAAATTTAGGAGGTCTTGAAAGAATTGATCCTACTAAGTATGATGATCCATATTTTGAAAGAGCAGAAGAAGAAGCTCTTCTTGGTGTAGATGATGATCCTGATTTTAGATTTGGTATTGATTCAGAAGAAAGATTTGATGAACTAGATCAGTTAAGAAGTCTTGGGTTACCTGTTCAAGAATACGCTTTTACAGATGAACCACGATCCCTTGAAGAATATAGAGGTCACATGGGGGATATTCCGCGAATATCTGACGAGACTTATGATGCTGAAAGAGAAGAATTAGCTACGCAAATAACAGGTATAGAAGGTTTTGGTCCCAAACTTCAAAATATCAGAGGCGATGAAGATAGGTTTTTAGCTGAAGCACAAGATGCTGCTGAACAAGGAAGATTATCTAATGTTCAAGAAGAGTACTTAAATAAAATACAAGATAAATATGGAAGAGGAACTGAACGAGCTTTAAAATTACAAAGAGAAGGGGATCAATTTGCAGAGCTAGGTGATTTTAAAACTTTAGCTGAAGAGCAAGAAGATAAATCTCAAAGAGCATTAAACACAAATCAACAAATGAAACAATTATTCGATTTACCCACTTAGAAAAAGGAATAGAATTATGCCATACGGAAACAAACAGATGTACGGTAAGGACTACATCATGAAGCAGATGTCCAAACAGGGCGAAGTTAATGATGCAAACGAAAGTGCGCTTTACCGTGAAAAGGCTGAGTTTGATATGAAGATCAAGCACGGTGTTCTTATTGAGGATTTTGGCAAAAAGAACGGTGGAAAGCACGTAGACTCCAAAGTTCTTGGCAGTCTTGCCGACAAATCCCCTCATAGCTAAAAAAAAGAAATAGTACGAAAGTAATCTTAATATGGATGAATACGAAGAATATAGGCTAGTAGGCTTAGTAAAATCAAGGTTTATGGACGCTGAGACAGGACGTAGACCTGATGAAGAACGCTGGCTCAAAGCCTATAAAAACTATCGTGGTATCTACGACTCTACAACACAATACCGTGATAACGAGCGTAGTAAAGTCTTTATCAAGATTACAAAGACAAAAGTACTTGCTGCTTACGGACAGATTGTAGATATTTTATTTTCACAGAACAAATTTCCTATCTCTGTGGAATCTACACCTGTTCCTGAAGGTATTGCTGAGTTTGCTCATCTTTCACAACAACCTCAACAACCTGAAACTGAAGACCCTTACGGTTTTCCCGGTGACGGCAGAGAACTTTTACCGGGTGCTACACAAGCTACTCCGCTTGGTGGTTTAAGTGAAAAGTACGAAGGAGCTAATTTAGAAGAGGGTGTAGCTAAAGTTCCTAATCAACCTCAAATAGCTCCAGCAAGAGAATCCGCACGTTATATGGAGAAGTGCATTCAAGATCAGCTTTTAGACACTAACGCAGTAACTATTATGAGACACTCCTTGTTTGAGTGTTCCTTATTAGGTACTGGTGTTGTAAAAGGGCCGTTTAACTATAGCAAGACAGTACACAACTGGGCAATTCCAGAAGAAGGTAGTCCTGAAAACGAGAAACAATACGAACCTTACGAAAAGACTGTTCCTCGTTTAAGCTCCGTTAGCTGTTGGGATTTTTATCCTGATCCTTCTGCTACCTCTATCAATGATTGTGAATATGTTATCGAAAGACACAGATTTAACAGGGAGCAATTACGTGATCTTCTTAACCGTCCTTTATTCGATGAAGATGCTATTAAGCGAGTTCTTGAGGAAGGTCCAAACTATCAAGAACGCTATTTTGAAAGTACTTTGTACAATAATGAAAAGGATACTACTAATGAGAAAAACCGTTATGAGGTATTGGAATACTGGGGTATTATGGATACGGCACTTGCACGAGAAGCTGGCCTCGAAATATCGCAGGATTCGGGACGATCTGTTCAGGTAAATGTTTGGGTTTGTGGTGAAGAAGTTCTTAGAATAGTTTCTAATCCATTTCTTCCTACTAGACTTCCGTACTACTCGTTTCCGTTTGAACTTAATCCTTATCAAATTTTTGGTGTTGGTGTTGCGGAAAACATGGAAGATAGCCAACTGTTGATGAACGGTCACGTAAGAATGGCTATTGACAATCTTGCTTTAGCTGGTAATCTTGTTTTTGACATTGACGAAGCTCAACTTGTACCGGGACAATCTTATGATGTGTTTCCCGGTAAAGTCTTTAGAAGGCAATCTGGCGTAACAGGAACAGCTATTAACGGTATCAAGTTTCCTAATACTGCTGGAGAAAATATTCAGATGTACGACAAGGCAAGGCAACTTGCTGACGAACAAACTGGTATTCCAAGTATCATGCACGGGCAGACAGGTGTTACAGGAACAGGAAGAACTGCTGCTGGTTTAAGTATGCTTATGTCCAGCGCAGGGTTAAGCATCAAGACTGTTATCAAGAATATTGATGATTTTCTTCTCAAGCCTCTTGGAGAATCGTACTTTCAATGGAACATGCAGTTCAATACTTACATGCCTGAAATACACGGTGACCTTGAGATTAAACCAAGAGGAACAAGCGCAGTAGTTCAAAAGGAAGTACGTAGTCAGCGTCTTACTACGCTTCTTCAGACTATTTCAAATCCAATGCTTGCTCCGTTCATCAAGATTCCAAACCTTATAAAAGAACTTGCTATCAGTCAAGATATTGATCCTGATTTGCTTGTTAACGACGTAAATGACGCAGCTATTTTCGCAGATATTTTGAGAGGTATAAATGCACAACCAACAGGCCAAGAACCTTCTCCCGCTGGTCAACAACCCCCAGCTATGGGAGCCGCTGGAGGAGTACCTCAAACAGTTGGCCCAAATGATGCAGCGGCAACTGGTGGGGGCGGAATCGGAATTGGAGATGCGCCGATTGCAGGGGAAGCTGGCTTTGCTGGAAACACTGGTGAATCTCAAGGTGTCGGTTGAAGCAGATTCTAAATGGAAAGGTGATACGTAATTATGGCAGACCCTAATATATATCCTACGTATTTTGATACGTACAGTAGAACAAAAAATAGACCTTTTATGAAAAGGAAAAAGGGCGATGTTATGAACATCGGTCCTGATATGTCTGCTACGCCCGGATACGTTGATCCTAGTCTTCCTCTTACTAAAAAATATGTTACTGGACCGTTAAATCAAACATCGTTTGTTACCGCACCTACTAAAGAACAAAAAGATGCAATGTACAAACCCTATTCAGAACCACAAAAGAAAAAGTATACTGATTCACTTTTTCCAACTTTACCGTCTGTTTCCGGTGTTAATCCTTATTTTGACTATGAAAAATTAGATTGGCAAAAATCTCTTGATAGGCTTGGTAAAGAGTTTCTTGGAACTGAAAAAGGAGGAACAGGATTTTCATTAAAAACTCCAGAACAAGGAGCTAACTACAAAACTGTTAGATGGGCAGACGCTGGATTTAAAATTAATCCTGATCAAGATGTTACAACAGAACAAGAAGAAATTTATTTTAATCCTACTACTAGAGAAGTAGTAAGAGCGCCTCACGAAGGATTCGTTGCTCCTGAAGGGTGGGTTTCTTTAAACAATGTTAAACCAATTGCTCCTGATGTTCCTGAAGATTTTTCTAGAGGTCCAGAGCCTGCTAGATACGTTACAAAAAAAGAACCTTATACCTATGAAGACTTTTTTGATGCTACTGGTGACGGCGATTGGCAAATGGAAACTGTTACCGGATATCGCGACGTAAATTATGATAATCCAGCGTGGACAATGTGGTCACAAACTCCTGATTTAGTTAGAGATCAATATGAACAAGAGTTGTATGAATTTGAAAAATCTATGGAAATATACGAAGAAAGACAAGCTGAAATTGACGAATTTGAAGATTTTGATCCTGAATTTCAGTTGTATTACGATGCTAGTTCAGCTATTGATCCCGGTAATTTAATGGATCAAGCGATGCGTCTTTTTCAACATTTCGATGTTCCTATGAGAATTGATCCTGTTAGCGGTAAACTTGTTATCAATAACAGAATGATTAATAGTATTGACGATTTAAGAAACGAGCATAGAAAGCTTGTAGGACAGACAGGAGCAGGGACTTTTGAAGTGCCAGTAGGAATGGACCCAGCATCATTTTATAGAAAGCATTTAGATTTTCTTACTGGCGGCGCTACTTATTATTATCCAAGACCTACTCTTAGAAATATCAACGATATATGGGGTGTTCAGCAACCGGAATCTGTAGTTGCTCCTCCTACAATTAATCAAATAATTCAACAAATTCAAGAAGAAGAAGATGAAATTGTGCATGATGACTCTGAGGATGCTGCTCCTGCTGAAGAAGAACAAGGTACGCATTCTACCGCCGGTCCCGATGTTGGCTCGGCTGGAACAGCAGAAGACGTAGGAGCAGACGACGTAGGTGACGCAGGTGATACCGCTGGTGGAGGGGCAGAAGGTGAAGGTGACGATACAGGTGGACCTATTTAAACTAACACAACACAGAGAAAAAAAAAGGAAGAAATAAAATGGCATTAATGAACAGACCAGAAATGATGGATGCACCGCCAGCGCCCCTATTAGAAGGGGATGCTTTGGAACCGGGAATGGTAAATGAAGCTGAAGGTGCTTTACCTGATGAGGGTGTAGAATCTATGGAAGACGATGTTTCTGCTACTGCTAAAGAAGGTGATTTTATCCTTCCTTACGAGACTATTCTGTTTGTAGGATTTGAAGAAATAAATAGTTTGATTCTTGAAGCTGCCGCCGCTGCTGAACAGGATGATGTACAAGTAGAAGAAATTGATCCACAAGATGAAGTTCCTATTCAAATCTCTAATTATGAATATCGTGTTCCTCAAGAACTGATTCCGTATATAGGAATGGATATTCTTAATTCTTTACGTGAAAAAGGATTAGAATTTAGAACGCAACTTGAATCAGGAAGAAATGATGGGTTCATGGAAAGACCAAGTGAAAATGTGGATGATTTAGATGATCCAATGCTTGAAGAAGTTCCTTCTGTTATTGAAGAACAACCTGTTCCTATGCCTCAACAAGCACTAGCTATGCCTCAACAAGAACCGGCTATGCCTCAACAAGCACCAGCTATACCTATGATGAAAGGCGGTGGATACGTTCCAATACAAGGCGTTGGTAATATGAACAACCCTGTTTTTACCGATCCTTTGCAACCTCCTACAAGAGGCATGGAAAAACAGACTTTGGATATGAGAGGTGGAGGTCTTGTAAAAAAAAAGCCTATAAAGATGGTGATTTAGTAGGTCCACCTAATCCCAAAATGACTGGCTATAAAATGTCTGAAGTAGCTGAAGAAATGAAAAATCGTCTTCCTTTTTCTAGGACAGAAGCTTTTGAAACAGGACTTAAAAAATATTCTCCTACTGTACCAGAAGAAGGTTTGGCAAGTAAATTAACAGACGGACTAATACCTTCTGCGGGTGTAAATTACTCTGTAAATAAAAGAGATGAAAAAACACCACAATCAGAGGCAACACATTTAGCTACAAATTTTAATGTAGATGTTACTATAAATCCTGAACAGTATCTTCCTAGAGTAAAACGATTGTACATTCAATACACTCAAGATAAAATAGAAAATAAACAAAAATATATTGATTTTCCAAAGTGGGTTGAAATAGATTTATCTAGAAAAATTAGCGCACAAGTAGATATGGAACCTAGACAAGAAAATTTATTTATCAAGAAGATAGGTGCCTCACTTGAAAAGAATATTAAAAATATTATTAGTGATTTTGAAGAAGCTAAAGAAAGCGATAATATAATTAATTTAAATTTTTCATCTGATTGGGGAAAAGGTGGAATAGATGTTTCATATAAACAAGAAAATATTCCGCTAGATAAAACTAGAAAAACAAAAAGAATTGGTTTTAATCAAGAATTAGGCCCTTTTGATATCTCTGGTAAAGGATATACGCTACCCGGTACAGATAATAGAGGTGTTTCTGTTAGGGTTGATTCAGGTAGTTTTGGAGCAAGATACGCTCAAGATAGAAGAGGAGGAAACATATCTCGACAACTTTCTGGTTCTGTTAAACCAAATAAAAATCTTAAAATAAGCGGTGAATATGATTGGAATAAAACCAACAAAGAATATAATCTAGGATTTGAAAATACAAAGACAGGAACTGGAGGTAGTGCAACACTTACCAACACTCCTGAATTAAATGCTTTAAAACTTTCTTTATCTCAAAAATTATTTGGAAATACAAAATTCAATTTAGGTTTAGAAGATACTAAATATAAGTATGATGATAGTAGGACACGACAATATACAGGCGGTTTTGATACTTCTTTATTAGGAGGTAATACAACATTAGGAGGGGAAGTAACCTATACTCCCTCAACAGATAAACTTCCATCTGATACAAAAGGAAGATTTTCTTTAAAACACCGATTTGATGACGGAGGAGAAGTGAAAAGCCGCGTGGAACTACCTACTGACACAGAAAAACAGTTAGTCTCTGTTGAACACAATCCGGAGTCTTGGTCTGATGGAGTAATAGGTGTACCTGAAAAGGAGAACGAAATAGAAAACAAATTACCGCCTGAAAGTTTTATAGAACCTAGTTATGACGATGGTGGTACTGGTTCGTATTCAGTTTGGGGCGATGATGCTCTTGACTCACTTCCAGATTCAGTTTTAGATTTAAGAGTTAAACTTAAAGGTGGAAAAACTAAAACTCTAAGAGATTTAGGTGTAAAATACTATTCTGAATTAAATAGGTTGGGTGGACAAGCATTTGAAGGTGGAGACAAGAAAGTAAAAGGTAGTGATCTCTCTTTAGGTAAGTACAATGATCCTAATGTTACATGGATGGCTGGAGAAATACAACAAATTCTTGGTAAAAATTTTGGTAGAATTACCGCACAAAATGACTTATTTCATCATTTTGGAAAAGTTAACAGGAGTGGAAAAACAATGCTGTATTATGACACTCCTAGCGGCAAAAAAAGTGGTCATCTAAAAGGAGTTAAACTTGATTTTACAGTCTATAATAATAGAGGTAGAAAAGCTACAAAAAAAGAATATGAACGTAAAATGTCAATTTTAATAGATAACTTTAAAGATAAATATAATCTTATTAATGGTGTCGATTTTAAATTCCATCCTAATGTTGATCATTCTGGATCAAAAAATAGACATCACGATCTTCTTTTTAAGGAAAGTGGATTACAAAAAATACGTGCTATTCGTGAAAGAAGAAAAGGATTAAAAAATTAAATTATTTTAAAAAAGATAAGACTGAAAAAGTCTTTAAACGGAGCGGCTACCCGATACAATATTGGCCCCGCTAATTAACACTACTCCTCTGAACGGCTACCCGGCTACGTGTCGGCCCCAGAGAAAAAGGAGATAATAAAAATGACTGATACTACACAAGAAGAAGAATTACTAGAGCCTACCCCATATGAAAATGAGTACAGGCGAACATTGAGCGAACCAGATGAAGACGAACTGGACCCCGCTGTTGAACAAGCGGCTACTCCTAGAAAGTCTGATGGTGTAATTCAAAAAGAGGAACACGACTACAAAAAGCGTTACGACGATCTCAAGAAACACTACGATTCCAAACTTAACGAATGGCGTCAAAATCGAGAGATTATGGAAGCAAAGCTTAAAATGGCTGAACAACCTGTTAATGTTGCTCAAGAGCTTCCAAAGACACGGGAAGAATTAGATACTTTTAGAGATCAATATCCTGATGTCTACGATGTAGTCGAAACTATCTCTACTCTTAAAGCACAAGATAAAGTAAAGGAAGTTGAAGATCAACTTGAATATCTAAGAGAAAAAGAAGTAGAAGCTGAAAGAATTACTTCAGAAAAACAACTTCTTTCACTTCATCCAGATTTCAACGAACTTAAAACTGACGAAAACTTTATCAACTGGCTTGAAGAACAACCTGAAAGTATATCTGATGGTGTGTACCACAACAGTTCAGATGTAAAATGGGCCGCTAGAGTAATTGATCTTTATAAAGGTGATATCGGTCAATCAAGGTCTACTCGTTCTAATTCTAAACAGTCTAATGCACAAGCTGCACAAGCTGTTACAAGAACCAGTAAAGGTTTAGAGCCTTTGGGTTCTGATAAGAAAGTTTGGACTATTGAAGAAATCTCCCGCCTCAAACCGTGGGAATATGAAAAACTAGAGAAAGAGATTGACGCTGCTTCCCGTGACGGGCGTATCGTTGACTCAATTTAACATTTAACCAAAAATCAAAGGAGAAGCAAAATGGCTTTTACTCGCGCTGGTGGGTATCAGAATTTACCGTCCGGTAATTTTGTACCTACAATTTTCAGCCAAAAAGTTCTCAAGTTTTTCCGACGCGCATCGGTAGCTGAAGCAATCACCAATACCGACTATGCTGGTGAAATTGAGAATTTTGGCGATACCGTGAACATCATCAAAGAACCTACCATCACGGTTCGTTCTTATGCTAGAGGTTCGACGGTAAATACGGAAGACTTGTCTGATGACCAGATTCAGTTGACTGTCGATCAGGGCAACTACTTTGCCTTTAAGGTCGATGACATTGAAGAACGTCACAGTCATCTTAACTTTGAATCGCTTTCCACTTCATCGGGTGCTTACTCGCTGAAGAAAGCGTTCGACTATAATGTTCTCAAGAACATTTACGACAATGCCGCTGCTTCCAGCGGTACTCTTGCAACTCAGGCTACTTCCGCCAACACTGGTGATGAAGTTGCTAATCTTGTTGCACAGGCTGCTCGTAATCTTGACGAAAACGACGTTCCTGAAGAAAATCGTTGGCTTGTGGCACCGCCGCAGTTCTACGAAGTTCTTAGAGGCGCTTCGTCTAAGGTTATGGACATGTCGGTCACGGGCGGCGGTTCCTCGCCTCTCTTGAACGGCAAGGTAACCGCCCAACAGTTGCATGGTTTCGACCTGTATCAGTCCAACGCTATTGCAGTTGGTTCTACGGGTTCTGCGGCTACGCACACGTTTGGTTCTTCCGCAACTTCCGGTCATACTCTTATTCTGTATGGGCATCAAAGTGCTGTTGTTACGGCTTCGCACATTGCCAAGACAGAAGTGATTCGTGACCCTGACAGCTTTGCTGACATTGTTAGAGGTCTTCACGTTTTCGGACGTAAGGTTCTCAAGGGCAGTGGCACGGGCTTCAAGGGCGCGTTCAAGGGTCTGATGGACCTAGACAGTTAAGAGAGGAGTACTAGAAAATGGCTACTTATACTATTACAGGTGGTGGCAGCACTGGTATTACCTCAAATGCCGTTGATGTCAAACTACTTAGCGTGGTCGTAGATTTTAGCTCTACGACTAACGTTGCAAACGATGTGTTTGAGTGCATCGAACTTCCCGCTAACACCTACGTTGTTACTGCTGGTCTTGAAGTTATGACTGCTGATACTGCTGGTAACAGTGGTACAGTCTCTCTTGGAGATGGTGATGATGTGGATCGTTACGTTACCGCTCAGACTATCGGTAACACTAACCTTGTTCCTATTCGCGCCCAAGCTGGTGCAGGATCGCAAGGCACTACTTCTATCGGCTACGGTAACTATACCTCTGCCGACACTGTTGACGTTGTTGTTGCTACGGGAGCCATTAACGCGGTTGTACGTGTTTGGGCTATCGTTGCCGACTATGACGGTTTAGGTGATAACGAATCTCAGAAGGTTACGTTCGCCTAAGTTACATGTTGTTGTGGGGGAGATTAATTTCTCCCTCACACTTCATTCCTTTTTACTTTTTTAAACAGCATGGATAAAAAATGGCTACATTTCTATCACTAACGAATAGAATACTTAACGAGCTAAACGAACCTGAACTTACATCAGGTAATTTTACAAGTTCTAGAGGTATTCAGACTATCGCAAAGAACATGGTCAATAAAAGTGTTCACGATATCTACAATTCTGAAGTAGAGTGGCCTTTTATACATAGCGATAAGACTGATTCTCTTACTGCTGGAACACAAGAATATAGTTTTCCTTCTGACGCTAGAAAAGTTAAGATGGGTACGTTTATTCTTATTCCAACTAATCTTATTACAAATGGCACGTTTGACTCTAACATTAATTCTTGGTCTACAACATCTGGCAGTCCTTCTCATTCATCCGGTGTTATGAGACTTAACTCCGCTGGTGCAGAACAATCATTCAGTACTGTAGTAAATAAACAATATGTTTTAAGATGTCGTACATTTGGAGGCGATATTACTTTGAACATAGGAACAGGTTCTGGAGGAACTCAAATAGACACACAAACATTAAGTGTTGACAACTTAGGTGATGGGCAGTATCATGCTATTAAGTTTGCTGCTACAACAACTACAACATATGTAGGTTTTGTTAACTCTGCATCTGCTAACTACGATGTAGACAATGTTGAAGTATCTGAAGATACACCACCAAGACAATTAAAATTTATATCGTATGAAGAGTGGTACGATAAATTTTCAGCTAGGGATTTAGACCCTACTCAAAAAGAACAATTCAATACTCCTGAGTATGTGTACGAAACATTTGACGATAAATACGGTCTTACCCCTATTCCAGACAGAAGCACTTTAAGCGTAAGATACGAATACTACAAAACTCACACTGATTTGGATGCACACGGCGATACTCCTGATCTTCCTTCACGATACGACGATGTAATTGTAAACAGAGGAAAGTACTACGTTCACATTGTAAGGGCTAATATGCCCGCAGCCCAATTATCTGAAAAAGATTATAAAGAAGGTTTATCCAGAATGAGGGTTGAACTTATCAATAAAAGAAATTATATATTTGCGTCAGGATTACATATCTAATGACACAACAAGTTACTTCTAGTATTGTTACAGTCAATGGTGGACTTATTCTTGATCAAGACGTTTACTCAATGCCACCGGGAGCGGCTTCAATTTTAAATAATTTTGAACCGTCAATTCTTGGTGGATATAGAAGACTTGAAGGAACTTCAAAATATTCTTCTTCTCAAGTAAACGGAAGCAACACTGTTCAAGGTGTGTTTGTGTATAATGATCAAGTATTTGCTATCTCAAACGGTACATTAGCTCGTAGCGCAGGAAGTTCTTGGACAAATCTTGAAACAGGTCTTAATGCAAGCGGAAGGTATATGGGAGAAAGATTCAACTACGAAAATACGGAAAAACTTATTCTTGTAAATGGAGCAGATAATCCTCGCGTTATTTCTGGAAATACTGTTTCTACAATTACTGCAAGTGGTGTTCCTACAGATTCTCAACACGTATCTTCTTTTAGAAGTCATATGTTTTATGCAGGAATGTCTTCAAATCCGCAAGAAATAGTTTTTTCTGCACCGTTTAATGAAGATGATTTTCAATCATCGAATGGTGCTGGTTCTATTAAAGTTGATGATAATGTAACAGGATTAAAAGTTTTTCGTGATAACCTTTTCATCTTTTGCCAAGATAGAATATTTAAGCTTACAGGAAGTGGATTAGCTTCTTTTGCTGTAGAAAATATTTCTAGACATATTGGTTGTTTAGATGGATTTAGCATACAGGAGATAGGAGGTGATCTAGCATTTCTCGGTCCTGATGGTATTCGCACAGTGCAAGGTACTGCTAGGATTGGCGATATTGAATTAGGTTCTATTTCTAAACCTATTCAAAAAAGATTTGAAGATATTATATTAGACAGAATTAGTTCTGTTGTTATAAGAGAAAAAAGTCAATATCGTTTATTTACTCCTGCAACAGGTGGTATTGAAAAAGCAGCAAAAGGTATTATAGGCGTTATTAAAGCAAATCCTCAAGGTGGTATAGGCTGGGAATGGGCAGATTTAAAAGGAATTAAACCTTCTTGTTGCGATTCTTATTATATAAGTAATAATGAAGTAGTTGTACATGGCGGATTTGATGGTTATGTATATCAACAAGAAAGCGGTAACACTTTTGCAGGAACCAATATAAGAGCATCTTATCGTTCTCCTGATCTTACATTAGGTGATGCGGGTATTCGTAAAAATATGCAAAGAATAAATGTTAACTACGATTCAGAAGGCGAAGTAGACCTTATGTTAGGTGTTAAATTCGATTTTGAGAATGCTGATATTCCACAACCAGCAAATTACAATCTTACTACTCAAGTTTCACACGCTTTGTATGGAAGTACAGGGGTAACGTATGGTTCAGCAGTTTACGGATCAGAAGGTTTTCCAATCGTTAGACAACCTATAGAAGGAAGTGGATTTACAGCAGTTGTTAAAATTGATGATACATCAAGCAATCCACCTATTACGTTAAAAGGTTTTCAATTAGAATTTACACCGGGAACAAGGATGTAGAAAAATGGGTACAGCTTATTCAGCTAGACAAAGTAGTTACACACAAGGCGATACTATTGATGCTGACGATTCAAATGATGAATTTGATGCTATTTTAGCAGCGTTTGGAACAAGTGGACACTCACATGATGGTACTGCCGGTGAAGGTGGAGCAATTGCTAAACTTTTAAGCAATACTCTTACATTTGGTGCTGCTACGTCTGGAACAGATATTACCATTACGTTTGATGGTGAATCAAATGATGGTGTTCTTGCTTGGATGGAAGATGAAGACTATTTTAAATTCTCCGACGATGTTCTTATTAATTCTACAGAAAAGATTATGTTTGGAGATACTGCTTCGTTTATTCATCAAAGTTCAGATGGTGTTCTTACTATCGACGGTGAAGCTACTATTGATCTAAACGCATCTACAGCAGTTCTTGTAAGTAATGATTTAAAACTTAACAGCGATGCTGCTGTATTAGGTTTTGGTGCAGATAATGATGTAACACTAACTCACGTTGCTGATACTGGATTACGTATTGATGACAATGACAAAATGTTGTTTGGCGATGGTAATGATTTTGAAATTTACCATGACGGGAGTAACACACGGTTACATGATACTGGTACAGGCAACTTACTTATTCAAAGTAATGGAAGTGGCGTTTACATCCAAAAAGATGCTTCTGAAAGCATGGCAAGATTTTTGACAGATGGTGCTGTTACCCTTTACCATGACAATAGTGAGAAACTTGAAACATCTTCTACTGGTGTTAATGTAACCGGAGATGTTGTTGCAACAGATGATTTATATCTAGATAGTGATGCAGCAGTAATTCATTTTGGTGATGATGGTGATGTTACTTTAACACACGTTGCTGATACTGGGTTGCTTCTAAATAGCACAATGGCTATTCAGTTTAATGATGCTTCTCAGTATATTAACGCTCCAAGTGCTACTATACTTGATATTAACGCTACAGATGAAGTTGAAGTAAATGCTACTTTAATGGATGTAAACGCCAACCTTGATGTAAGCGGTACTTATACTGGTGGTGGTTTAATGACTACTGGAGGTAACATTGTTATTCCTGATGCTGGTAATATTGGTTCTGCTAGTGATACTGATGCCATAGCCATCTCGTCCGGTGGTGTTGTTACAATGAACCAGATACCAGTATTTAGTGCTGGTATTAATGTCTCAGGCGGAACAATTGCCGGTACACTTTCTACTGCCGCTCAAGGTAATATTACTTCTCTTGGAACTCTTACAACTCTTACAGTTGATAATATTATTATTAACGGTACTACTATTGGTCATACTTCTGATACTGACGCTATGACCATCTCATCTGGCGGTGTTGTTACTTTCAGCCAAACACCAGTATTCTCCGGTGATTTAACAATTGGAGATGATGTATATCTTGACAGTGATGCAGCAGTAATTCATTTTGGTGATGATGGTGACGTTACTCTAACACACGTTGCTGATACTGGTCTACTACTCAACAGTACAAGACAACTACAATTTGGTGATTCAGGAACATACATTCATCAAAGTGCTGATGGTGTTTTAGATTTAGTATCTGATACAGAAATTGAAATCAATGCAACTACTATAGATATCAACGGTGCTGTAGATGTAAGCGGCGCATATACTGGTGGTGGTTTAATGACTACTGGTGGTAATATTGTTATTCCTGATGCCGGTAATATTGGTTCTGCTTCTGATACGGATGCAATAGCTATTTCTTCCGGTGGTGTTGTCACAATGAATCAAATACCAGTATTTAGTGCTGGTATTAATGTTTCAGGCGGAACAATTGCTGGTACTCTTGCTACTGCTGCTCAAGGTAATGTTACTTCTCTTGGAACTCTTACAACTCTTACAGTTGATAATATTATTATTAACGGTACTACTATTGGTCATACTTCTGATACTGACGCTATGACCATCTCATCTGGCGGTGTTGTTACTTTTAGTCAAACACCAGTATTCAGTTCAGACCTGACACTTGGAGATGATTTATATCTAGATAGTGATGCAGCAGTAATTCATTTTGGTGATGATGGTGATGTTACCTTAACACATGTTGCTGATACTGGAATACGTCTTGCTGACAGTGATAAAATGTTGTTTGGTGATGGTAATGATTTACAGATTTATCACAGTGGATCACATAGTTTCATTGATGATGCTGGAACCGGCGATTTGTTTATTAGAGGAGACAACAGTGTCTATCTTTCAAATGCTGCTGGGACCGAAACAAAAGCATCATTTACAAGTGATGGTGCCGTAAATCTTTACTATAATAATACAGCAGTCGCTATGACAAATGGTACGTCATGGTCCCCGAGTTCAGCGGATGGTTCTTCGTTAGGTAACTCATCACTGGAATGGAGTGATCTTTTTCTTGCTGATTCCGCTACAATTCAATTTGGCAACGACCAAGACGTAATACTCACTCATGTTCCTGATTCTGGACTACGTCTTTTTGACGGTGTTAAATTCATGTTTGGCGATGCTAATGATTTACAGATTTATCACGTTGATGGGGGTAATAGCTGGATTAGAGATACAGCTACTGATGGTAATTTCATCATAGAGGCTGTAAATGGTATAGATTTTCGAGATTATAATACCGGCGAATTAATGACTCGAATGACAGGCGATGGCGCGGTCGAGTTATACCACAACAACATTAAGAAGATTGAAACAGCTTCAAACGGTGTAAGTCTTACAGAAGCAAGTTCTATTGATCTTTCTACCCCGCTACTTGCCAGCGCGGATCACACTTGTACAGGTTTGACGGCGCAGATGTTGGCGGGAGGAGC
>VTLG01006139.1_pt1 | contig 21844 bp, 41 predicted proteins | sample 4694571 | NCBI WGS metagenome assembly VTLG01 (sample SAMN12604809, study PRJNA352737) | marine metagenome | biome: ENVO:00000447; feature: ENVO:00000209|ENVO:00000569|ENVO:01000036; material: ENVO:00002151; isolation source: viral sequences binned using virsorter ... | reverse complement strand
TCAAAGCCAAAGTCATAGGCCATCATATGCTCTGTATAATGCGTGTCTTCTAGCATATCATGGAGTATAGCTGATACGAGTATAGACTCTTTTACTTTATGACCAAAGTGATTGAGAATGATATCCTTAACAGCGATTGGGTGCGTTACATAGTCTTCACCCGTGTATTTCCTTACTTGGCCAGCATGATACTTCGTAGCTAGATGTATCGCTAACTCAACCTTGTTTGGAATTTGTTCTCTTATATTGTTCATAATACTCCGACTGAATATTTCCCCGCAACAAAAGAGTTAATAGGTACTGATATTGTACCATGTTTTTCGTCAAATACTAATACGTATCTGACACCGTTTACAACACCTTTGAAGTCTTTGTGTATTTTATTCCAAGTTTTATCGTTCATTATATCCCCGTTTTTACGTAAGAAACTATTAAATCAGTCTGTCTTGTATTGACTAGACATATCGGTGTAACTCTCTCAACATTTTTGTTGATATAGTTCTTTCTCATTTCTGCTTTATTTTCATCAGAAAGTACCCATTCTTGACAGGCCTCTTGTGTGTGAAAGTATCTAATACCGTCTGTACCGAGTTCGTATGTTCCATCGAACATTAATAACATGAATATCGCTATATATCCCATTATTTTGTCGCCCAGAATTCACGTTCTCTTTCGAGGTCGAGAAGGTCGATATGAACTAACACTTCTTTCAAAGCGGCCGCATAACCAGCATCATACCCGATACCCCATTGACCAGCAAGAAGGTCGACTTTCTTCTCTTTACCTAACTTCTTAGTGATTACTTTCTTGATTTTTTCAGCAAATGTTTTCATGTAAAATACCTCTTATTTCATTGTCTATACTACGTATTATACATGATTTGACATCATATGTCAAGAACTATTTTCATTTTAAGTCATTGATTCTTATAGCCTTTATATTTTTTTTCATCTTCTTCTGCTGTCCACCACTCTTTTTGAACGGATTTATCGGGATTTTGACACTCCCAGAGTTGTTTTTCTGCTATTACTCTATCAGCATCTATGACAGCTAAGAGATATGCTATTATGCATAGAAGGGTAACTATCACCACATAGGTCTCTGATGACATTTTACCTAACATTTTTTATAGACTCGATATACTCTGAAAGTGCTTTGGCCATCTCTGCTCTACCATATGATATTGCATCATCTTGTGATTGGATTTCTGATTCATTCAAGCATCTGGTCATTGATATCTCATCATCTAACCAAGTCTGTATCTTGTCAATAACTCCTTCGAGTTTTTGTTCAGTAGTCTGATTCATTTTAGCAATATAATTTTCGTCTTTTATCATAAGTACCTCTCTTTTATGACTTTACATCATTATTTAGACTGGTAATCTTGGTGTCTTTTCTTTCATCAGATTAAGTTCAGAGGCCTCAGACATCATAATTGCCTTGATTTGCTTGTTACATAATTTGGCCGCTGTTTCAATCTCCATACCATTCTTTTCACAGAATGATGTAACAGCATCTATATAAGACGTATCACCTCTTGCAACCATCTTCTCAATCTCACTACTAAACGTCTTGCTGTTGTATGATAATAAAACTTCTTCTTCTTCAGGTGTCATGTGGTTTATCCTCAGTCAAAAATTCTTTATTGTTCTCGTCATGTTCTTTTTTCTTTTCTTGATATTCTTCTTCTGTTAAACCATGCCACCCACAACAATACTTTGTCGGTGACCTACCACATATGCATAGACCTGGATTCATATCATAACTCCTTAATCGAATTTATATTCATACTCAATGTATGCACTACCTTTATCATCTGTTACTGAGTTTGTAAAGAAGTTTGGTGTCTCACCTATCTTACGAGTCCATGCGAATTTCAATGAATGATTCTCCATGAATTTCTTCTTTGCAAATATTCTCATTTTACTATCATCATGGTTATCCATATTGTAGTCATATCTTGTACCCACACTTAAACCATCTGTTAAATCAGCTAATGCTGACATGGGAAAAACCAACAGTAATAGTAATATTGTTTTTCTAAATGCTATCTTCATTATCGTATTCATATCTTAGTGTACTAACCTCCTCTCTCAATATATGATTTTCTGCGTTTAACTCTTTAACTCTTGCTCTTAATAATTGTAATTCTTCATGCATGGCTTTTGTGTTACTTAAAACTTTCGTATAAAAACCTACGTTACTCACGGTATTTTTCCCTCCTTTCTTAGTATTTTTTCTCGTTCTATGTCTATTGCTCTCTTTTCCCATCTATAAAATATGTGGTCATCAATTCGTGCTGTTTCTGTTTTTGATTCTGCCCAATCGGGTAGTATATATGTTGCATGATAGTGTGTAGCACCATCTGTTATGTCTAATAGTCTTTTACCTGATAGTATATACTTTGATAATCGTACAATGTAACTCCATCTTTTCATGTCGTGTATTGCATCTGACATACCATCACAATACCATGAGAAATGACATCTATTGCGAATGGGTACTAATATTTTCTTATCTCTCCATGAACGTTTGTGCTGACCCTGTGTAGTAACACCGCATACAGAATGCGGGAATCTACCGTCTGCTTTACGATTCAGAACCACAAGACCAACAGCATACTGACCCGCAACTGACTGATTGCGGGCCTCGTGGTATATGTTTTGGGCCATGCAGAAGACATCTGCACTAAGGTTAGAGTGGTCCACCTCAGCACGAGCGGTGCTGATACATAATATAGCTAAAATTACCATTCTCATCATCTAATTATCTCACATATCTCCGATTTTGTCAAGTTATTTGTTTTTCATAAGAGGATTATTAAGGGCCTTGTCTATTTTATCGTTTATAGCCTCTTCCTTTTCCTTCAGTTTTTCCATTAAATTATTCTCAAAATCCTTCATATCTTGCGAATTATTACGTGAATCCTGCTTAACTCGCTGTTCTACATCATTGACTATTCCCTCGATTCTACGTACATCTGTTCGTAGGTCGTTTTTCAATTCTTTATTGATATCATTTAGAACTGTTACTTCCATATTTATTGATTCCAGTTCTTCTTTTATAATTGCTAATTGCTTGTCAAATCCTGATAAATCAGGTGCTACGTATGTGTCTATTTTTTTCTCCATCATCAGATAGCGATTATAGAGTTCAAAACCTCCCCAAAGACCACCTATGATAGTTCCGAGTAGAGGGACTATCAGTAGCATCTTGCTACCACCTATCTTCACTCCTTGAACTTGTATTTCTGCCATTTATATCTCCCTAATATTGTGCATTTATTAATTGATTCATTGTATCATTTTGATACGAGTTCATATAATCACCCATTATTGAATCATTAAGCATTGCATCGACCATTGGCGTACTTTCATAAAAATCTATTTCACTTACAAATAAAGTATCATCAACTTTGTACTGTTCACCTATTGTTGACATTAATGCTAGGGTAGTAGTCTGTGTAGTTCCTCCGTACTTATCCCCCATTTTTGCCAGAATTTTCTTAGCAACCTTATTTGCTAATTCTTTCTTTTTCACTTTACTAGACTGCTTTTTCTCATTCTTAGCTGTCTGTTTACTATCTTCTTTACTATCTTCTTGCTTTGCTACTTCGCTTTTGGATTCGACTCGTTGTTCTTCATTACTTCCTTCAGCAACCTCTTGCTCTCTATCTCCGTCAGCCTCTGAGTCTGCGGTCTGTCTTTCGGCAGAGTCAGTATTGGTCTGCTCCTCTTGACTAGTTTGGTCATTATTACTCTCCATTGCGGCCTCTACTTCCGCTACTGCTGTTTCTGTTTCAGTCATTTCGTTACTACTCGTACTAGTATCGTATGACTCCATGCCTCCCATATCGACTTCCATTTCTAAGTCTGCGACTTGAATCTCTATCGTACCCATATCGCTACCATTCATTTCGATTTCGACTTCTATTGAGTCGAATTCCATGTCCATTTCTTCTGTTGCTGATGGACCTGATTCAAATTCCATCTCTATATCATTTGCAACAATATCATCTGTTCCCATGTCTATGTCATTCAAGAAAGTAGTTACTGATTGTGATACTATCTCGTGAAATCTACTAACAACAATCATTGTATTGTCAAATCTTGGTCCAAGAAAGCTACCAGTTTCTGCTCGACCAGCATCAACACCGAACAGACTAAAAGTACCAGTTAAATTTGAGAACGAATTGGTTGGTATCGTCTCCGTGAAAAAAAAACTTGAAGTATTCCAACCACTAAAATCTAACTCAAACTCATGTGCAAATTCATTTACTTGTGTACCAGAATCAAATAATGTTAGTTTCATAGTAACCAAATCTCTACAATCTGCTGTACCTGCTGATGCACAAGTTGATTGAGTAACATTTTTACTGTTACTGAATATATGACTACCGTATCTAATATCAAAACCGAGATTCATTTGTTCTTTTGAAAACTCAGTCATAAAATTTACATCTTGACTAATTGTAGTACCACCCGTAATACCTGTACCATTATTAGATTGTGTCTGACCAGAATCTTCACCAGCAGTTCTTAATGCTTTACCACCGAATGGCCCACACGTTGAACATACATTTACATCACCTGTTACTGTCCAATCATTTGTATTCCCTGTTTGAAACCCATTATTGTCCAGCAGATTTGGCGTAGTTGACTTCATGGGGTCCGTATTATTAGTTTTTACTGTTGTTTCTGTTGTCGTTGTTGTGGTTGTAGTTCCATCATTTTCAGTTATTACAATCGTATCTGCTTTAATGACTGTAAGACTGAATGCAACATACATCATAAACACGCATAACGTCCAAACAGAAAGAGCCCAAATCCATTTGAGCATACTCTTGAATCTATTCTTTACTCTCTCCGTAAGCCACGGAAGATACTTGGCAGACCAATCCATTAAAATGGTCTCCTTTTCCATGTATTTCTGTCATATGATTCAGCTACATCTTCATATTTAACAGATTCATTCTTAGCATCTTCTTCAGCTTTAACTTCAGCTAATTTTTTAGCTTGTTTTTTCTCAGTTCTTTCTTTAAACTGAGAACCTTCGGGAACATTATCTAAATTAGTTTCCCATAATTCTAAAGCATCATCACCAATTTTACCCTCATAAGGGCATGGTGTACCTGCCATCATCATTGCATCAAACACTCTTTCGTCTTGACACAATGCGGAGACTGCCGCTACTTTCATTCCCATTCCAAATAATGAACGGGCGAGTTTCAATCTCTCGCAATTCTTATCTTCAATAGTCAACCCATTTGCTATACCAAACAAATCAGTTTGTAATCCTGTACTGATGCCTGTTCTACAAATGTCGCTATTGTTTATTATTATGTTAGGGGCCGACGCAGTAGGTGGAGTTTTATCCACTGTCGTTGTACCCGTAACTGTTGAACTTACTGTATTGTCTGCTAGACTGGCCGAAATAAAAAGCACATTAGAAATGATAACACTCACGGCCATGATTATAAATCGTTTCATGGTCGCTCCTCGAACTCGAACTTATACTATTATTTATAATAATTATAACTCGAAAATGAGAACTAGTTCACACTTTACGCTTTTTTCAAATAATTCCACCTTATTGGTCTTGGTTCAGTCCAAGGATTAACTGCTAATGCAACTCTAGTACCTTTGAATGGCTCAACACCGTGAACCATATGAGGGTCAAACAAAGCTAATCTATTCGTCTTGGGTTTAACTTCTAACCCATGTTCGGGAAATATTAATTTACCACCTTCAGATATATCAACATCAAGATAATATATGCTAGATATTAATGGGTGTCTTAACTTGCCTTCTTGATGTCTTAAATCTTCATCTACGTCTTCATGCCATTCAGCGTTGAAAGGATATTCAGAATATGATGATGCAAAACCAGTATCTTTATATGTTGCTGATTCTTTTCTTGACCATATTTCAAAGCCAACTACATCAGACATATCTTGATGTAACTTCATATACTCAAGTATTTTATGGCCAACATCTGCAAGAGGATTCTTATCTTCTATGTTATACCATTGTAAATTGAATCGGGCATCAGGACCCGCATAATCATCAGTATAATTAGATACTGTATCAATATAGTAATATGGGGATAACAAGAGACTTTTCGCTAGGAGTCTAGCACTCTCAATAAAATCTTTGCTAAAAGCATTGTCTATTATCTGAAAGATTACTCAGCCCATGCCTTTAGGTTTGAATATGCACTAAGTTTGATATTATCATCTTTGAAAGTAGCAGTACATACAGGAATTGGATTCATTTTGTGTAAAGATTTAGCACGTAACTTTCTATACTTCTCAACATTAAGTCGCATATTATCTGTTACTTCAACTAAGCCTTCACCATCAGGGCATCTATCTATGTACATGGCCTCCTCTATTTCTTCGTAGTCCATGCCTAATTGGTCTTCATCTGTTCGACCATCTGCCCAGAGTCCATCAGTAGGTGGTGCATCTATGATATCTTTTTCTATACTCAATGCTTTACCCATGGCCCATACTTCTGTTTTCATGCAATCAGCAATAGGGCTAATGTCAACACCACCATCACCATACTTAGTAAAGAATCCAACACCAAAGTCTTCTACTTTGTTGCCTGTACCCACTACAATACCGTTTCTTGTTGAGGCCTCGTGATACAATCGCATCATACGTATTCTTGCACGTGCATTAGCAAGGGCTAATTCGTCATTATCACTTGTACATTCAACAAACGAATCATAGACAGATGTTAAATCTGTAACAACTGAAGTAACATTGTCGTAATGGTCATGTAACCAATGGGCGTGTTTCATTGCTAGGGGTGGGGAATTAACAATAGGCATCATCATCACAGTAGTAGGAAGACCAGTCAATGTACATAATGTAGATGTAACTGAACTGTCTATACCACCTGATATACCTATAATTAAGTTTTCAATGTCATTTTTAACTGCATATTCACGAATCCACATGACAATCTCTGGTATTCGTGTAGCACGATACTTCTTCATCACATTATAATTATCAATACTCATAATCATCTCCCATTATATAAAGTTTAATCAAAATCTATCGACATTATACCAGCTTAAAGTTTTTTTTTACGTGTGTTTTTGATGCCTTTTGCTTGTGCTTTTACAGTTTCTTTAATAAGCTGTTGCTTATTTAATCTACGGTCTAACTCTACGCCAAACTTACGGGCGTGTTGTTCTAACTGTCTTTTGTTCATTTTTCTAAGGTCATCACCTGAGTACCTTTTAACATCTGCACAACAATCACCACCAAATAATTCTATTAACCAACCAAACATATTCTATCTCCCAACTTCATGTTCATGTTCATAAATTTTTCCTTTTGTATCAGTAGCAGTAATCTTTAAAGTTCCTGCGCCATCAGGTACAAAATAGAATCCTATTGCAGGGTCCATCGAAAGTGCATACGAGGTCTCTGCATTAAATATTGGTTCACCATTAAAGGTTGCACTAATTGTATTTATATAATACGCAGGTGGTATTCCTTTGCCACCTATCTTAACTGGTTGAAAACCTGTAATCTGCGGGTGATAAATCTGTAATTTAACTAATGTAGGTTTATTTAATCTCAAACCATACACTTTCAGTTTCATTTTACCAATTCTTGATTTAGAATCTTCAATACTTACTGGTGGTGGTGCAGAACAAGCACCTCTTGCACGTACAAATGACTTTGACTCCCAAAATCTTCCATCAGTAGTTTCTGCGATTGCTCGTATGAAACTGTTTTCATTAACTCTTACTCTCATGTATAATTCAGCTTTACCTGCTAATGAAGTAAAATTAAAGGTGGCAACGTGCATATCAGGATTCTTATCTATGTAAATAGATATTCGTTTGATATCATGTTTGTTTGTATCTTGATTGATACCCACCTTTATTCTAATAGGAACTATTGTCGCATCTTCTGCGGCATATGGTGCCCGTAATTGAATACGACCAAACGTATTCATTTCAACTTTTTTATATCTGTCTGGTTTTCTTAACTCCCATGCTTTATCAGACGATTGACCTTTCAAATCGCCAGGTTCAACATTGAGATATTGTGCATATACGCCTTCTGCTGTAACTTCTTCAGCTTGAACGTACATTGTATAATGAGCATATACAACTGCACAAAACCATACCCAAAATAAAGTTCTAATCATTCGGACTCCATGGTACTATTTTGTTAAGTTTCCCTATTAAACGTCTATAAGGACCTCTTAAATCTTTTACGACATAAGCATTTTTTACTCTGTCGATATCTTCTTGTTTTGTCTCTCCGACAACTACGAAACCAACCATACCAAATCCTATATGAGGTTCACAAACATATCCGTAAATGCCTTTGTCTTCAAATTTATATGAATAATTTTCTCCCATATTGCTTTTAAATCCTTCATGTACCCAATTACCATCTTTTGACACATGGCCTGGAACAATGATTGACCTAACATTATGTGAAGTCATATTTATCCACTTAACTACATCACCAACTTCAATGTAAACAATCGCAGGGTCAAAAGCCCTTGCTTTAGCATTAACTACATGAATGTTTTTTGCCCAACCATTTTCGGGAACACTCTCAGTAGTATTCAACGCATTTGTTGTGGTATTTGTAACTGGTGTAGGTGGTACTTCGGTGGTGATAGGTGCAACTGAACAGGTTTGACCTTTATCAGGATTACACTCTGTCGCATAAAGCAAACTAACACAACCATAACCTAAGAGTATCAGTACTGCAACTATCAAAATCTTCTTTAAAGTTTCCATAATATAATTACCTCTTAAAAATGGAGGGTTGTATACTTTTTACAGTAGGGGCAACCCTCCTCATGATTTATTCGCCTTTGCAAATTGTCCATACGGCCCAAATAATTGCGACCCATGCTAACAATTTTGCTAACGGTGTAGCTACTAGAACTAATACACCTAAAGCTAGGAGCCATGCTCCATCCCAAGATGTTCTCTCCTCACATCTATCTTTGAACCAGTTCATAATTAACCGTTTCTTTTATAGATATGATACAATATCCAAACCGCTACTAACCCAAGCAGACCTTGGTCTGATAAGCCAGCTAAGACTTGATTGACATTGCCGATTACAGAAACATCAGGCCAGAATGGGATTCCTTGGCCATTAAATAAGACTTCTAGTACGATTCCGAGTGCTATCAAACTAACACCAGCATCTGCGAGACCGTGTGCCCAGTCTTTTATTTTTTGCAAATATTCCATGTGGTTTATTGCCTCCAATTTCGCTACAAGTGTAGCATTATTATTTATGTTAAATTAAACTTACACATAGACTAAAGCGACCACTTTTTTTACATCTTGAAAGTGGTCGCTAACGCTAAAAGCTATGCGGCCTCAGCGTACTCAATAGCTAGTTCTAATGCTTTAGTTTTTGCACTAGCATTACCACCATACCATGCAGAATTAATTCTGCTATCGTCAGAACGTCCTAACTGATGGTCGGTCATATATGTTACTGCATTAAAAGGTTGCCACCACGTACCTTCACCAAACTGGTGACCTGGTTGAGTCTTGATGACATCATAGGCATTTTGTGCCCTACGTGTAACAAACTTTTCACCTTTTTTAACGTCAAGCACTTTCTTATAGTTCTTCTGACCAAAGACTCTGTTCATATATTCTATGACATCTTCATCTTTAGCAAGTTTAGAACCAAGAAATGTTGCGGCCTCTTTATATGCTTGAAGTTTTTCTGCCGCTACACCTAAAGTCTCTTTAACTAAATCTGCATCAAACTCACGTTTATGGCTAACTTGAACCATTCTGTTTGATTGTTGATTTAAAGACATACTTAGTGTGTTGTTACACACTACTCGTATAGGTGTCATACGAACATCTATTGATTGACCATATCTGTGTGGATTAGAAAATAACAGATATTGCTCAACAACATCATCTTTGAACACTTCAAATGCATCATTTACTTTAGCTAATGCCCAGACTCTACGTCCTTCGTCTAGCGAACCAGCAGTATGCATCTCCATGTCTCCCTCTGCAACAAAGTCATTAAAGAATGCAAATGCATCTTTGTTTTGAAAGGGTTTCCAATCTGCCCCAACTACTGACAGTATTTTCCCATTATCTGAACGAATTAATGCTTGTTTATTTTCAACTTTGACAGTATCATCAGCAGTATGAGCAAAAATTGGGTACTTTACAACGTCCCATTTTAAACCCGCTGATTCAAGCATCTGTTCAGGAGATAGGTCTGCAGGTACTCGTTTACCGAGACCATGCCATGGCACTTCACCTGAATATGCCATTGTTTCTACCATATGAGCCATAATAACTCTCCTGTTTTGATTAAATTTTTGATTCTACTATACCAGTATATATGACTTTACATCATTTGTCAAGCATTTTTTTCGCTTATAAGTCATTGTTTTTAGTATAATTGTAAAAATAAATCGAAATTAAATCAAATCCGCTGAGTCGCAACTTGCGTAAACCGTATCAATGTCCTGTGTGGCCTTGATAGATTCTTTCAATTTCTCAAAATCTGGTGTTTTTTGTGCGGCAACAGCACATCTCCGTATATCATCATACAATATACTGTGGTCTTCCCACTTGTATGTATTGCCGTCTGAAACAACAATTAAATATAAAATGAAGTATTTCATGTTACATAAAGTTCTCTTTGTCTAATAATAGTTTTTTAGCTTTACGAACACATTTGTTGTATTGGTCTACAAAAACCCTTGTAGAACTCACTTCACTTGTATATTCTGTCCATACTATATCAAATATCTTCAAAATTTGTCGTATAAGTATCGGGTTGGTTTTGTCATTGTGCAGAATGTTACTGACTATCTGCTTTGAGTCGATACGGTCGTACTCGCCATGGACACGACGGCCAATCTGAACTGCTTGGGCCATGTCTGCTGTCCAAACGCACATATTAAGTACTTGCTGATTTTGGGTAGTATCATCAAGAGTTTTGTACTCTGATTCTGGTACAATATCCTCTTTATACTGCTTAAACTCATGTATGTTTCTTTCTTCATCTTTTGTAAATCCATTTTGTCCTATGATGATACTTCCGCATAACAAAAGGACTATCTTCCACATTGTTTTATCCTTTTTTATGTTTCGTGAATTGACTTGATTCATTCATGTCAATATTATCGTAGCTATATTCTATTTATAATCATACTAGCGTTAGTACCACCGAAACCGAAACTATTAGTCATAAATATATTTGATTTAAAATCATGTATTAATTCAGTTACAAAAGGAATATCTTTAATATCATCATCAACATCATTTAGATTATTAGTTTTTGCAAGAAAACCTCGTTTACTTTGTAAAATACTGTATATCAACTCTTGTACTCCAGCACTACCCAAACCATGTCCTGTTAAAGATTTTGTTGACTGTATCAATGGTAACTCACTATGATTCCACACTCTTTGTATTGCTTTTGCCTCTGAAGGGTCACCAATAGGAGTACTTGTTGCGTGTGCATTTATAAAATCAATATCATCTAAAGGGAACTCTCCAAGTACATCAGTAGCATCTTGAATTGCACCGTTCATACATCTCTCTGCACCATCTCCATCAGGTGCGGCCATTGAATATCCATCTGAAGTAGCATTATAACCTATTATCTCACCATAAATACGAGCATTTCTTGCTTTTGCGTGTTCATATTCTTCAACAACTACAATACCAGCACCTTCACCTATGATATAACCGTCTCGGCCTTTATCCCATGGTCTACTTGCCTCTTCTGGTCTGTCATTATACTTTGTTGACAATGCACCAAAATTACCATCACAAATAAGATTAATAGTCCAATCACACTCATCACCACCACCTGCAAATACAATGTCTTGTTTGCCCATTTGAATTAATTCTCTTGCATGACCAACGCAATGAAGACCCGTTGCACAAGCTGAAGATATTGTATATGAAACTCCTTTTATCTCATAGGCTACTGATAGAATCGCACTATAAGCATTTGATATGATACTGATACATTGACCAGGTTTTACACGTTTGATGCCTCTGCTCTCAAAAGTTTTAAATATCTCTCTCATATTAATCATTGATGAGGCCGCTGAACCAACAACACAACCCGTTCTTTCATTAGACACTAATTCTTTAGATAAGTTCGCATCAGTTATAGCATCACGCATAGCTCCATATGTCATTGCAGAACCTTTACCCATAAATCTCTTAACTGCTTTAGGTATAGTATTCCATTCAAAAAAATCTACTTGACCAGCTATATGAGAATTTAATTCTCTCTCTGCAAAGTCTTCTACAAATCTAATTCCATTAATTCCACACTCTAAAGAACTTATCACTTCTTCTTTAGAAGTGCCTATTGGTGATTTTATTCCTATTCCTGTTATGACTGCTCTTTTCACGATACATTAAACCTTTCTACAAAAAATTTATCATCTCTCCAGTCTTCTGGTTTACCTGTAAATAGCTGATTACCATAATCTTGTACTGCTATGATAATTACAAATTGCTCTGGTAAAATACCGTACATTTCTTCAAATGCAAATGAATAAAATGCACATTGTCTAAAATAATCTGTTATCCATTCTGTTTTCTTAGGTTTCATAGATGTTTTAAAATCAATGGTTGTCAATTTAATATCTTGATTCTCATCTTTCATATCTGCAATACAATCCACACGTCCAGCTAACTTATATGCATGAGACCATAATGCTGATTCTTGCATATGTACTTTGTCAATTCTTTCATCAAGTATAGACTTAATAGAATTAAACATAATAAGAGCATCAGGCATAACACATTCGTTATAATCTTTTATGTTGTTTAAGTAGTCTTCGCAGATTGTGTGCATTGCAGTTCCACGTCTTGATGCAACACGTGAAATACGATTAGCCTCATCATTACCAACTTTCTTTCTCCATTCAGCTAATGATTTCTTCTTTTCTGGGTCTCTACCCAGAACAGTAGTTATAGATTCATATTTTTCACCAGTGGGAAGAATATATCTACGACCATCTTTCTCAGTAGTTACTGATTCAAGTTCATGTATTTTATATTTTTTTGTATGTTGAAACATCAGAATACCTTTTTGGGTCTATGCGATTGTGGAACTACTATTGTTTGATTATCTATATCACATTGTATAACATTAAAATTGAATGATATAGAAACTCTGGGTTCACGATTAGAATTTCTTGTTACATAATGTTTTAGCCATGATGGAAATAATAAGAAATCACCTTGTTCAGGAGTATAAACAGAACTTTCCTCTGTTTTTGTTTGTGGTACGTCCCATACAAATACTATTGATGCAGAATTTGAATTTTCATCAGGATAATAACAACCAGATAAATCAACACCAAAGTGGTCATGTATATTTGAACTTTGATTATATTCTTGAACATGGGCCCAATATGCCGCAAGTGATAACGTTGAAGTTTGTGCCAACAACTCATAATCTTGTCTTATACCCGTAATAACTTCTTGAAATTCTTCTGACATGGGCATTAAAGAATCTTCATTAAGAGTATTAGCAGGGTCGTTTGATGTACGATTGTTTTTATTCGCTAGTGCATCACGAACAAGTGTATCGTTATCAATACCGTTTAACTGTCCCTTTACTATGACTGTATGTTGTATAATTTCTTGATTAACTATCATTATATGGTCACAATATTCAATACTATTCTGTTTGATGTATCTGTCTGAACAATTCCTTGATGATATAATTTATTATCAAAAATTAATGCTTGATTAGCTTTTGATGGATATTCTTTACCATCTATTATTGTTCCGCCATTACAATCTGTAAAATTCAAAAGTGTAATTGTAGTATTATCTCCTGGTTTATTTGTATCTTCATCATATACATCTATGTGTTTTGCGTGTTTTATTCTTTTATTTTGATTCGTATAAAGATTTAATTTCATACGAATAATATTTAAGTGCTGTGTATATCGTCCAACAAAATAATTAATAGGTGCAAAATCTTCAGCATAATCTGATTCCACTACATCATGGGTAAACATAAAGTGATTATCCATGGGTTTTTCATTAATATCATATACTGTTGAATCATTCCAAAACCAAGGAAATGTAGGTTCACTTAATACGTTGTTAAGTTTATTCCAAAAATCTTCTGGTAATATTTTATCAACTACTTTAACCTTTGTCAACTCTATCTTCACCTAAAAAACCTATATTAACACAAAATCTTTGAGAAGTCAATCTAGGTCCAACTCCTTTGTGCCACGTATCACCTTTAACTAATATCGCATCACCAGCTTTACTTCTGATAAATTTATCATCAGAACTTGTTCCGCCATCATTATCATTAAAATTATATACGATACTATAATATGTATCATCATTAGAATCTTTATGAAAAACACCCTGTGATGCTTTATTATAATAATTATATACTACTCTATCTATCGTAACACGGTGAAATACAAATCTAGAACGTTCTAGATATGTGTTAAGTATAATTTCACCAACTGAATTAAAGAATGGGTATATGTCATTTTCAGCACAATCTCTATCTTTATCGAATGATGTAAATAAGAATCCAGTATCGCTAAATTCTTCCTCTGGTATTACATTTACATCTGGTCGTTCATCACCACATGATGTTGTATCATATGCATCATCAGATAAATTCCATCGGCCATCTGCAATCAATTTGTATATTACATAATCATTAAAATCTTTTGTATGTAAACCATGAACTGTATCTAGTATCATGCTACACCATCAATGTCTGTTGTTCTAATCATAGGAACAACATTATCGCCCTCATTTCTTGATAATTCAGCATCAGGATTGTCAAGTTCAAATTTAACAGCAAAACTAATTCTTGGAGACCGCCATATTTCATTTCTTGCTACGGGTGCTAAACCTCTATGCTCTAATGGCTGTCTGAACATTATTAATCTATTCTGAACAAATTGCACATTGGCAATAGAATAATTATTAAGCATATATTGAAATTCACCACCAGTTTTCATTGTATTTGATACAAACAATAATGTTGTTACAACATTCTTATTATATACATCATCATAATGAAAATTACCATCCATTCCTGTATGTTGAACGTTAATATACGGTCTAATCATCTTCGCTGTGCATTTATATTCAGATTCTAACTTGTCATGTATTTTTTCTTTTACATAATCTGTTAATTCACATTGAAAACTATCTTCTTTTGCAATGTAAAACTGATTGCCCTCATCAACTGACCTATGGCCCCATAGATGTGAAGTGTTATATAGAAAATGATTATGTAATTCTTGTATTTGTTTATCTTCAAGAAAGTTTTCTATTATTCTTAACTTATCACCAATATCTATATTAGTCAATCGTTTCGCCTCTTGCCTTTCTTTTATCTCTCCATTTTTTAATTGCTTGTCTCTTTTTAGATTCTATAACAGATTTAGAACCATATTGACTAGCTAACTCACTTGTTGGGTGAGCGGACGCTATACGAGCCATATTCTCTTTAAAACCATCATCAGTTTTTAATCCACCAACCATAGATGCAAGATTACTTTTTGTTATAATCTGTTTAATGTTTGGATTCTCTTTTAAGTATTCTTCTCTTTCAGCCAACTTGAGATTTAACTCAAATATCTCACCTGTATTTTCGTTTCTAAAAACATACTTCGGCATTGATAAGTTCCTTTACTTTTGTTAGATTTTTATATTCAAGTACATTATCACTCATACTGTTTATTGAATTTCTTAATAAATCACCTGCTTTTCTCATAACTTCAACTAATGGTTTTGTTTGTATCTGTAACAAAAATGCAACAGATTCATCTTGTACAATAGGAACAGTTTTTTCATGTTCAACTCTAAACGTAAGATGACGTATTGAATCAATCTCTGGTCTTTCATAGTGAGGGTGATTACTAAGCGTATCAAGTGAACTTATTGCCCATGTATATCTATGATAACATTTCTCACCTGTAATTGTTCTCATTATTGCCTCACTTGCTTTAATAAGTTTCTCATTATCTGCAACTGGACTATGAACTTCTGCTAGTGTTTTACCTCTAACTGTGCAAGGGTCCCAACCACTTGCAAATGGAACGAAACAAGCCTCGACTCTACCTTTATGCATTATAATAATATCATCAGATATGTCAAGACCCATATCAGTAATATCTTTATATTTTTTATTTAAATTAAGTCGTTTTGAAAGTTTACTTACTAATTTATTTTCTTTTGCAATATCGGACTCGAAACGAATGCGTTCACCTAATGTAAGTAATTCGTGTTCTCTATGTCTAAGAATATCTACTAATGAACTGTGATATTGAACATTATAATAATGATTAGTAGTAAGAGCAGAATATCTACTAATATCATTTTGTAATTCATCATCATCATACACACTAAAATTTGGTTTCATTGTGAATGGCGACAAAACTATTTTGTCATAATCAAATTGCATTTCTTCTCTGTAACTCTTTTCTCGCTTTTTGTCTCTGTTTTGGTATTATAGATGCTTTTTCTACATCTTCAAGTAACTGTTTCGTAGATACACCAGATATCCAATAATGACTAACAGTAGTCTTTCTAGTCTGTCTGTTAAAACTCGATACACTCTTTTTGTATTTTATTCCCATAATTAATCGTAAAAACTATCGTATCTCCCATTTCCTACATCATCATTATATTGATTACGTCTATCAGTATAGTTTACAAATATATCACCTTCTACAAGTCTTTCTAAACTACATCTATGAACATTATTTAATTCTGGTTCATATATTTTATCTACTTGAGGAAAAACTAATATGAATTGTACTTCTGGATTCTTTTCAAGTATATGTCCAAAAAAATCAAATCTATTTCTAGTATCTTGCAAATTTGCTCTTGTTTCTGGTCCATATGCATAAGTACCATGATAAACATTAGACAATGCCTTTTCTTCTTCAATTAACAAAAAGTCTAGACCTAAAAGATATAAGTGGTCGTAACCTTTTTTAATTGCCTCAAGAATTGCATTCATACCTGCATTAGAACGTGGTCGCTGTGGATTCCAATTAGGGTCATCTGATTTAGCACGACCCCAATGTAATTCAACTGGCTCCCACTTTTCATCTTCTGGTGGTTCTATAAATCTCTCTAGTGGATAATCAGAACTTTTAATTTCACCAATAATTTTTTCATCAATAGCAACTAAGTAATCTGGCCAAAAATCTCTGTATAGAGCATTACAACCAAATGTAGTTATACGATTGTTCGGGTCTTTTAACAAATGTAAATCAAGACCTTCTCTAGATTTTCCATTACCAATAATTATACATTCTTTTGTCATAATTGTGATTCTAATCTCGCTATTTTATCTTTTATCAACAACTTCTCTTTTTTCTTCTGTGTGGCTCTAACATGGTCATTTACAAACTCAAGCATTTCAACTTCTCTATGTATTTCTGAGTGTTTAATTTTAAGTATTTCTATCCTCTCTACTAGTGTCTTCATTCTTCTTCTTCTCCTTATTTGGCCACGTTGATGCCAAAGCAGGCCATGCATCTTCAAACAACTTTCTTGTGATGCGGCTGTATGGCAATTTTCTTTTATCCTTTATAAACAAAATCAATTTCGCATCATCTTGGTCGATAGACTCTAAAAAATCTATAAACTGTCTCTCTCTCATTAGAGTATTCATGTTATTATAGTTTCCAGAATCTATAAAGATGCCCAACTTTCTTATTTGGGAATATAATACGTGCTGTAAATCAAGTTCCTTTTCCTGTATTTTATAAGGTGGGGAACCTACAGGTAATAACCAATGTAAATTCTCATTAAAACATACATCAATGATATTTTCCATACCAATGGTATGGTCTTGTCTTAATGCATCTATTCTATCTTGTCTTGCAACCATTTTATCAATTCTTGCAAGAGTTTCAGCTATGCCTTCTTTCATTTCTTTTCCTCACTATCATCTAGTTTTTCATATGCTTTGGCTGACATTGCGTCCATACCTTTCATATAATTATCAAAAATATCTGCTATTTCTCTCAAACCTTCTGTCTTTACTGCTGTGTTAGAAGTTTTCTTGTTATAATCATTCATCTAGAACTCCTGTATCACGTCCATCAAACCTTTCAATTTATTTTTAACAAAGTAATTAAATAATTTAGACCTATCATTCATTTTATAATTTTCTAATTGTCTTATCACTTCATTTTCTATATTATCTGGTATATAATCTAAATCAACTAACTGTCTATTTCTATGATATCCTCTTAACATCTTTTCATCACAAAAATCTTTTAAATCTAAACCATACCATTTATCTAATTTTTTATGTGTAATTGGTTTTTGTCTTTTACCAACTACAAAAGTATCATCATCAGATAGAAAGTTTGGTATGCCATCTCCTCTATCACCTCTTAAAATATGTTCGTATATAAATCTTTCTGGATTTGGTATTCTAACATATTTCTTTTGATTAGGACTAAATTGTTCTACGTTAGCATATTTCTGCAACTGGCCAAAATCTTTATCTGATGACAATATTAATATTTGTTCATGTCTTACACCATCATATACTCCACCTTTTGCAAATGGACCTAGATAACCATGCTTATGCACAACTGCCGCAATTAAATCATCTGCCTCAGCGTGTTTAACGTGTAATACTTTGTATGGGAAATGTTCTTTAAGGTCATCACGTACTCCGTTTAAAACTTTGAATATTGCATTCCAATCTAAACTATCTCTATCACGTGCTTTTTTTCTACCAATCTTATAATAAGGATATAAATCTCGTCTCCAATAGTGTTTATCATCACAACAAATCACTAATTCACCATACTTATTACCAAACTTAACTCGATACATACGTAATGAATTTAATATCATATGTCGTATTAAATTTTCATCAACTTGGAAACTTTTACCCAGTTGTTGTAAAAGATTCGCTATCATTATCTGGTTCAAATCAACTAAAATCATAATTATACCCTTAATTCATTATATAACAATTATACTCAAATGTCAACTATTTCTTAGGTTCGTCCATCAATTCATATATTTTGTCTAATGACTTATCTATATGATTTTGTAATGGGTGATATATGTCCATACTAGTATATAGTGCGGCTCTCAATGATTCAACTGTGTATGCAAAATGAAGTATAAAATCTTTTGTTTTTACATCAATTCCATGTGTTGCAAACCTAGACACTAATTGATGTACATAGTGGTCTAGTAAATCATCAATATATGCTTTTTTATTATCTTTTAATTCGTCTTGAAGTAAATTCTTGGGGTCATTCTTTTTCCCACTATGTTTTGCAGGGAACTGAATAACATTATCTGGTTTTTCTGTCATTTTATTGCCTTTAACAGTATCATATCACTATTGATTCTTCCTGTTACTTGTATCTCTTTAGTATTTATATCTTTAAAAATGTTCCTTAAAATGATTTTACCACCAGATAATACTCTATTGATAATATCTATGGGTGGATTATTTTTCAATTCTCGCAACTTCTTACCCATTGAATTCATTTTAGACCAATTCTTTAGTGTAGTTCCTTGTATCTTAAAACCGCCTCTGTCCATTGCATCATATTTAATCAACACTCTTGTCTTAACATTGAATAGCCACAACTGCAACGCACCTGGAATCTGTTCTGGTGCAATACTAACTAATCTCATATCATCAAATTGTTTTAAGTATCTAAGTTTAGCAACTTGTCTATCTACTGATATAGTTTTTTTCTTTCTAGGTACTTTAATTGCTTTTTGTGCGGCTTCGTATGACAATATATCATTTAATATACCTTGCATGAAATCAATATATTTGTCCATTTGTTCGGTAGACATATGACTATACGCCTCGACCAATTGAGAATCCATTCCACTTCTTGCATCTAAAAGTTCATCGACCATTGGTTTCATTATTTCAGCAAAGATAGGACAATGTTGTGCTTTTACATTTTTATCTCTTAACCATAGATAACAATTAAAATCATGTTGAAAATCATTATCAATAAATTCATCTATTACATCATCAAGTTCACCAAACATCATGTTTACTTTGTTTCGTAATCTTTCTTGAATAGAAACAACATTTGTTTTAACAGTTTTTTCTGACTTTTCTGGAACATGAGTTAATAATTCATCTTTACATTCTTGAATATATCTAATATCCTTATCAGTAAATCTTGCACCAAGCAATTTCATACGTAACATTGCGGCATACGTACATTTAAACCAACACTTCTCTGTTCTTTTTAAATCTTTCTTTTGTTTTGATGTGAAATCACCATTTTCCATGATAATATCATATATATCTTTTTTATTAAGATGTGAATTATACCAGTTGAACGCAGTACCAAGTTCAGTATCAGTTAGTACTGAAAGCCCCCATGAGGGCTCGTCTCCTTCGTTTTTATAGCTTTTCATACGAATCTGAACAATCCTATCACTAATGGAATTAAAATCGCTACACAAAGCAATACGTAAGGCCTATCGTTTTCTTTAATTGCAACGTATAACAGTAAAATTGTACCTATAACAGATAATATATAGTCTATCAGTAAAAATGGGTGTATTCCTATTGCCCTACAACTTACAGCAATGACAATTATCCAAGAACCTAGCCATTTCCAACTATTTAGACTTAGCATTCTGTAACACCGATTGTATCACGCCCTGCCATTCACTTGCTCTATTATCCCAATCATAAAATTGGTCTGCATATAATTTCATTATGTCTAATTTAGCTTGATGATTTTCGTCCCAATAATTTTCTAATAAAAAATTCAACAAACCAACATGATAGTTAGCGTGTTTTTGTGGGTCTTCATTATACTGATACTGTACTGCAAAGTTTGCAGTAGTTTCAGGTAATGCCGCATGATTAGGACATACAATAGAACAACCAGCACTCATGGCTTCCATTGCAGATATGCATGAAGTTTCTGGCCAAATATTTGGATATGCAAATATATGTGCTTTCTCTAATGCTTTTCTTACAATTTTATTATCAACTGCACCATGATAATTAATTCCTTCGTGTTCTTTACATCTATCAATTATTGCTTGAAAGGGTTCATCTTTTTGCGGCCAACCATACATTGAAAATGATGAGAATACATCTAATTGTATTTTATCTTTCCACTGGTCGTTCCACAATGTTTCAAATATAGGAACTAATAATTCTAATCCTCTATGAGGTGTTGTATGATAAATTAATTTTAACTTTCCTCTTTTAGATTTTTTAATTTTATCAAACGGAACAATCGCATTCTTTAATACAACTGACTTGCTATAAGGTATCTGATGTGCTAAATGATACGTCTGAAACTGATAGTTCGATACAAATACTAACTTATCGAATCTTTTAAGCGAACTTTCTTCACGTAAATGCTGTGTTTCTGGGTCGTCCCATGTATCATGTAACCAAAGTATGTTTGGCTTATCCTTTGAAAGGTTTTCATCACGTACACGTGAACATATTATATTAACTTGGTCTGTCAACTCTTTCGGAACAAGTTCAAGCATTTTTTCTAACATCATTTCAGTACCGCCTTTACCTTTTACAGCAGTACCATCTTTTTTAATCCAATCAGTACGTTTAGTACCGTCCTGTTGTTCTTCCATGCCTGTTATTTTAAATTTTACACTCATGCACTACCACCACTTTCTGTTAAAAATACGGGAGATGCTGAATAAACAGATTCAGTTCTAAATGAACGCCAACCTTGTGCATCTAAATCCCATACTGCTATTACATTATCATTTGGCGGTGTCGTTGTTGTCGCACCCGCATCAGTCGCTGGTAAATATTGACTCGACAATG
>VTLG01004419.1_pt1 | contig 21847 bp, 39 predicted proteins | sample 4694571 | NCBI WGS metagenome assembly VTLG01 (sample SAMN12604809, study PRJNA352737) | marine metagenome | biome: ENVO:00000447; feature: ENVO:00000209|ENVO:00000569|ENVO:01000036; material: ENVO:00002151; isolation source: viral sequences binned using virsorter ... | reverse complement strand
TTTGTGCTAATGCAGATCCTAATTCAAAATCCGTTTCCATTAAACTTGTTTGCACTCCTTTTTCTAACCAAAACTTTGCATCATCTAATTCTTCAAATACTGATTGCGTTTCCAACAATGTACTGCCTGTACCTGCTACAACTCCTCTAGCTCCAATAGCTGCTAATTTTTCAGAAAGAAGCATTTTTGCCTGTTTATTTTGTTTAATAACTTCCTGTTTTTTTGCTAAATCTATTTTATATTTATCCCATTCTGCTGCTCTTTTTAATCTTTTTGCTTGTGCAACACTTCCCATATAAGAACTTACCATTCCAACTACTTGGAAAGCCATCATTGCTGCACCTAATTGCCAAGGTATTGAAATCATAATCTAATCCACCGTTAATAAAGTTCCTGTTATCCCCAATACCGTCATTGGTAAAGGTTGTGTTTGCTGAACAGTTATCTGCCCATCTCTATCCCATCCTAAATTTGTTACTCGTTTATCTCCTGTAAATTGAGGAATACTTTGACCCATAGGAGTTGCTGATGTTCTAAATGGTAATTGATCTCCATTTATTGTCGCACCTGTTGTATTTAAAAATCTTACCATAACTTCATTATATCTTTTTTTTCTTCCTTGTGCTGAACCTGCTTGAGAACCAGCTTCTACTTTCAATGTCTTTAATGTAGACACATAACCAAGACCTATCTCTATTGTTTTAGTAGAATGTGTGCTTGGTAAACTTACTGTTATTGCTCCACTACTTACAGTTTGTGCAGGATATACTGCATCATCTATTAATATTTGGACTTTTTGTCCTTCTAAATGATCCAGTCCTGTAACCGAAGTTGAAGAACCATCTACTGTTCCTGACAATGTTGAATCCATATTAACAGTTGAATCTAAATATTCTACATATTTTACCGTAGAACCATTAATAATTCTTTCAACTATTACCCAAACTTGATCTTCTCCACTTTCTGGAATACTTGCCACACTTTTTACATCTGCGTGAGTTTCATTAGTTACAGCCAATCTTACACCATCCGTTGATGTTATGGTTAAAAATCCTGTTGCTGATGGACTTGTTTCCGTAATAGTTACAACATTAGCAGCAGGATTAGATACCGTAAAATCTGCGTGTCCATTTATTGCCGTATAAATATTATCAGCCGTTGTATTATTATTTGTATTAGGTCGCCACCCATTTGTTTCTGATGGTGAAGAACTTCCTGCTGTTTCTGATGTAAATGTAACACTTGTTCCATCTGATTTTGTCAACACTAAACGACTTCCTACTGGTATGTTAGCATAATCCGTTACTGTTACCGTACAAGTGCTATTCTTTCCTCCAAATACATTTCTATGCCAGGCAATTACATTTTCTTCTCTTTGATAAGTCATACCCAATAATTCGCCATCTGATCTAACTGCATAATAAATTGCATCTGGTTCTTGTGCAAAATCTACTTCTGTAATTCCACCTTCTGTAATGTGTTCGGATAAAATTGTCATATCTGGTGCTGAATACGCATCATCCTCAAATTTATAATAAAATTCTCTAACCTTTTTTTGTTGTCTTTGCACAAATAAAATAACATTACCTACTTGTATCGGCTTTACTGGATAAACTCCATAAGTCGTTTGTTGTGCAATATTAACATTATCTGGTTTTAATGGTTCACCTGTTGGTCTACCTACTTTATATTCTGAACCTGCTGTACCCACAATTAAATCTTTAGATGGAGCTAACCATCTGATTGTATTGACTTTATTTGCTGCAATCGTATAAATAAAAGCATCTGCTGCATCTGCATCAGCTTCATCAAAGTTTTCATATAAACCAGATTGTGATGCCCATATTGTTTGTGGATAACCTGTTGAACCTGCAAACATTAATCGTTGTTCAAAAAAACTAACTGCTCTTGGAAACCCTGTTGTATTAGACCAAGCTCCTAATGACCAAGTTGTTGAACCACTACTTGTTAAAGCAACCAAAACTTCTACTGTTACAACCGTTGCACTTGTATATGCTGTAATTTTTCCGTGTCCAGTACCTAATGTAAATAATCTACCTACATCTGTACTGGCAAATAAACTTGCACTTGCAGTTAATGTTCTTCCTGTGCCTACTGTTGTTGCACTAGCTGTTAATGTTGTGTCAGTTGTATTGTCATCTAAATATGGTCCTTTTTCAAAATCTACATCTGCAATAGTCCAAGATGTATGCCCTGTTCTTGTTAATTTAGTTGGTTCGTGTGCTGGATGAGTAATATACATAACATCTGCTGATTGAGCAAATTGTAAATCAGCTAATTGTGAATCTGTATATTCCGTTGTTATTTGATAAACTTTTGCAGCCGTTCCTCCAGAAGTATAAGTCGTGTAACTACTTGAATCTACTCCAGATAATTCAAATGTATTAGTCGTTTTATTGGCAACTGTATATTTTCTACTATTAACCTCTGTCATTCCTCCAACATCATTTATCCAAACATCATCTCCATTTGAATATCCGTGAGAACTTGCAGTAACTACTGCTGGATTTGCTTTTGTAATTGCCGTTATACTTTTTGTGGCTTCAGTTATTTGTCCATTGTCTTTATAAAATCGTATATATAAATTACCGAATTCAAGAATGTATGATTGTTCTATATTAAATTCAAATGGAATTAATCGTGTTGCTTTAGATGAATCTTTTACTTCGCATACAAATTTAGAACCATATCTTCTTTTTGCTCCTCCTTGAGGGAATACAGTAAGGTTTTCTAAAGTTTCTGCACCGTTGTTATATTTTTTAAAATCTACTTGACCAAATAATTTAGGTGTTAATTCACCAGCAGTAAAATTTGTTTGGAATGGATGTACTCTAGCCATTAAGGTTGCCTAAAATCTGTAAACACATCCGATACAATGCTATCAGTAAATCCTTCTATACTATCAATGCTTCTTGCATCTGATAGTTTCTTTTCATACACTTTTTGCATTTGTGCTTGTAATGTTGTACTATTTGTTATTGGATATGCCAAATCTACGGCTAATTTTTGTGTCAATACATCAACAAACATAGAATCAAATAAAGTAGGATCAGTTACTTTAGCAATGTAAATTATATTTGCTGTTCCTTCATCCGTTAATAAAACTCTACCTTGCCCTGCTAAATTTTCTATTTTAAATTCATAATCATCAAATTCCATTTTCAAGACCCTTAAACAATACGGATCAGTTGGTAATGGATATTGATACGCATATTCAAATGCTGGAGTTGTTGCTGATTTTGCTAAAGTTGCCCTTGTAATTGCAAAATTCCAGGTATGCGACCTTAACACAGAATCTCTTGCTGGTGCATAAAACGCATTACAAAGTCTTGCTCTTTCTGTATCTTCCGTCAATGAGGTAATAGGACTATCACCTAATCTTCGTAGAGCATTTGCACAGATTGATACTTCAGTTGCCATAATACCCTCAATATAACAATAAAGGGAGCATTACGCAATGTAAAACTCCCTTATTGCAGTCTAGTCTACTACATAAGTAACTACCATACTAATATCACCAGCAGCAGCAGTCGCAGCTACATTAGACATTGTTAGGGCAATTCTTAATGGTACTTTAGGATCAGAGGTTAAACCTCCATCTTCCCAAGCATAATTTGCAATCGCATTGACATTTCTTGCTTCAAAAGCAACTTCTACACCAGCCGTATTAGCAGCTTGTAAAGTAGTAATTGCACTTGCATAACAATCTTCGTCAATAACAGCAGAAGCAGCATAAGCTGTAGAAGAACCATCTGTATCCGTAAATTTAGTTGTACCAACATATAAGCCGACATTTGCAGCTAATGTTGGAGAACCATTTGAATCAAGATCGTCATTGTACAATTTAATGCTCATCACTTTTGCGTTAGAAGGTATTTCAGCCATCATAATGACATCATCATTATCAATGTCGCCTGTACCTGCTGCGATTGTGTCAGCGAACACACGCATCTTTCCGTGAACACTACCAGCTTCGGTAATTGTTCTTGGAGTCGTATCGAGGTTCGTTATTTCTATTGATTTAGCTGTAGCCATAATTCACCTTCCTTTACGATTCAGTACAAGCAATTTCTACCATCTTTTCATCTTCGATACGAGTTGCACCGATTGTCATAGATAGAAATACCTGTGTTGCATAGTTCTTGTCAGCTCTTTCTGATATTTTAGTAGTAACATCAGCTCCAACTGCAAGACCTATTGCAGATTTACAAAATGCTAGGACTTGTCTATTACTGCTAGAGTCCGTACCTAACCGTTCACTTCTAATAAATTTAAATCCAAGATAGGTATCAACCTCACCTTGAACTAATGCTTTAATAGAATTATAGTCAGAAGATTTTACTTCTGTAATGTTAAGAAAATCGTGTAATTGATTTGCTGTACAAACCAAATACTTTTCTTCTTCAGGGTCTACATCTGACCCATCTAGGATTTTCTTTGCATCCAACAATTTTGCAATCGTTAGATTAGCAGAGGCGTGTGCAACTTTCTGACTAGATGCTAGTGAAACTGAAGTACCTCCAGCAACACCACCATAAGCCGTTCCAGTAGCAGCAGCAATAATGGCATCATCCATTGCTCTACCCATTGCCCACGCACCTGCCATAGCATATTCGGATTGTGGGGAGATCAACATTCTGACCTTATCCTCTTGGTCAATCAAATCAGCCCAGTCATAGTCCTCCATTGACACTTTTCTCCTAGAATGAGGGGTATCCATTCTTGGAGTATCACTATGTCTTGAAGTTCTTTTAGCAGCTGCAGTAGCACCTATTCTTTCAAAAAAGTGGGACTTACCTGTTACAGTTTCAGTCCTTACTGCATCTCTTAATCTTGAACCTTTTTGTTGAGCCAAATGGAATACATTGCTTTTATATTGTTCTACAAAAGCTGTAGTAATTTGAACACTCATCAAATTTCTCCTTAATTAAATTAATATTATCGTTTATGCAGTTTTTGTCCTAAAATAGGGAAACCTACCTTAAAGTCGTTAGACTAATTTGATTGTTGTCCGTAAGGGCAATCTCATTAAATAAGATTATAACATACTTTTAAATCAATTACCATAAACTTTTTCGTGTAATTGTTGCATCCTTGCCACAGCACTATGATGATCCTTGTGTCCTGCGTTGTGATAGGGGTGTTTGGGGTCATTAAAAGTATCTTGAATTTCTTGTTTTGCATCTAATGGAGATGTATTTAAAGTATTATTTTGTGTATTTTGTGCCATATCTTCAGTTACATCTTCACCTAATCGTGCAAATAATCTAACTACGGCAGGATGATTTCCAGCTTCTGTTTGCATTAATTGCATAATTTCTGGATCGCCATATACTTGCAAAGCTCTTTTTGCACTACGAACATTTTTATCATAATCATATCCCCATTCTTGTTTTAACATTTCTTCCGTTTGTTGTTTTTGGACACCAACTTCATTAACATAATTTTCTGATTGGGTTTTTACAGTATTCATTTGATAATCTACTAATGCTTTTACTTGCTCATTATTTAAACCAATTTTATGTGCAACATTTTTAAATTCACTTACTGCATTTTCTGGAAAATGACCATTATATTCTTGAGGTATGTTGACTTCATATTTATCAGCAGCTTCTGGTCTACCAAGTTTGGTATAAACTTCCATTCTTTCTTCATCAGTTTTTGGTATGGGTATGCGATTTCCCATTTGTTTTTGCTGATGAACTACTGTTTTTGCTAATGATTCTACATCTTTAAAATTAGATAATGTAGGATCGTTTCTTAAATCTTCTGATAGTGTTGATTTCCAATCTTGATTATCACTTTCATTAGGTCCTAGTACAGTTGTTTCTGTAACAGGATTATCTTCTGTTGTGGTCGTTTCTTCAATCATTTTTTTGCTCCTTTATTAGATTGATTATTCGTATTATGACAGCTCGTTGCCCTTCTTTATATGCCGTTTCATAAGGACAAGTATTAAACGAACTCCTGTGGTAATAAGCAGATGTTAAATCTGCTAATACTTCTTTCCCCTCTCCAGAGTCAAAAGTAATTTGGTACATCTTTTTTAATTCTTTTAATTCCATTTATTTTTTTGCCATCATTAAGATTAATGACCTTAAAAAAGTTTGTTGAGTATCTTTTTTAAAACTTTCTTTCATTTGTTTATCAGCTTTTTGTTTTGGCGAAAGGGGTATTTTGTGTTTTTTAAAATATTCATAATCTTCATCCGTCATTTCTACTAAAGATGAGCTCATATTCGGCATAGATTTATTTTTTGGCATATTACCCATTATTCAATTAAACCTTCAGCTCTTGCCTGTTCTTCTGCTTGAGCCATACCTTCTTGAGCTTCTGGACTTCCCATTTCTTTCATTGCCTTACCTTGTGATAAAGCTGCATCTGCTTGTTGTTGTTGCATAGCCATTTGCTGTGCCATTTGTTGTTGTTGTGCTCTAGCTTCTCTCATTTCTGTAATTTCATCAAGACCTCGCAATACTGTTTTTGGAACTCCTAACAATTCGGCTCTTGCTCTTATTGCAATATCGTGATTTATATTATCCATTATGGATGGATCTACCTGACCAACTTGCATTGCCAGTTGATACAATCTATCTATGGCAATAGATTCTTCCATTCTTTGTGATCGTGCCAATGGACCTACATATTCTACATCTACTTTTTGATTTTGTATTACTTCAGGTGGTGGCATTAATGCTTCTGCCCTCATCATAATATTAAATACTCTTTCAATTAATGGATTAAGAAATTCACTTTGAAATCTACCTAATGTCGGACCAAGAAGTCTTTGCATTAATTCATATCTAACTTGCACTTCTGTTGCCGTCATTTGTGGTCCTTGTTGTAATTGCAACTGGTCAGAATAATATGCTTGTCTAATTGCAGTTCTTAATTGACTTTCTTTCATATCTGTGATTTGCCAATTACTTCCTATTGGCAATGGTTTAACTGCACCATCATTTCTAATAACAGTAATTCCAGCAGGTGTCATTCTTACTCTACCAATTACACCATCATCTGTTACAAGTAATGGTGGATCAATGGCTTTTGCCCAAGCTTTTAATCCTATCTCAACGGCTTTGTTTAATGTTTTAATATCTGGTAACGCATTATAACTTGGTGATCTCCCATATATTTCTCCAGTTGCTTTTGCCCATCTTGGTACTAAATACGGAAATTCATTATACCCTCCAGTACGAAGAACCATTTTATCTTCCATACATATATGACAAGAATGAAATGGTAGCTTTGTTCCAGATTCTCCTGTTGATCTTTTATAATCTTCTGTAGGTTCAACTGCGTGAACAAAATTAAATTTCCTATCTGGTTTGTCTTTTAACGCATCCTTTATTTTTTCGCCAATAGCTTTTTCACCAAATTCCTGGAGAGCTTGTCTAGCCGACATTTCATATTTTCTATATAATGTATCTATTCTTCCATTATTATTTTCTTTAATAAAATATTCTGAAATATGTAATGTATTAAAATGTATGCCGTCTACATTAAATCCTTTTTTACTTTCTTCTACAAATAATGCTCCAGTACCAACGGAACATAAATCAAGATATAATTCGTGTACTTCTGTGTTAAAATTTGATTCGTTAAATAAATCGTACATTCGTTTGGCTGAATTTTCCAACCATAACTGAACATCTCTTTCTTGATTTAATACTGCTTCTCTTAATTTTAAATGAAACCATTGAAGTGATGGTGAAGTTAATGTGCCGTGTAAACTAGCTGCTAATAAATTGTTTGCTGTAATTGCTGTTGAATCAAATAATATTTCTGTTCTTTTTTCTCCCTTTTCTCTTTTGGAAGTAATCTCTGCTTTTCTTGGCATTACATAGTCAAGAATATCTTGCCAATGTTCTTCCCAAGTTCCTCTATGACTTTCTAACTCTCCAAGTCTTTTTTTTATATAATCAAAATTTGCCATTAACCCATTTGATTCTTTTTAGCCGTTAATAAAGTTTGACCTGTTTCTGGCTCATCTTGCAAACCAGAACCAGATGTTAAAATTGTTCCATAACCACCTTGTTTGTTTAAAGCTAACAATCTTTGTCTTTCAGCTTCTAATTTTGCTTCTGATTCTGCAACCTTATCATCTATAACAGGATCAGGTTGAGGCATTGGCATTGGAGCAGATTTCATTCCACCTCCCATATTTATCTCCTTTCTTTATCCACCTAAAATTGTTCTTGAAGTTTCTGGTGCATCTTCTTCTAATAAACTTGCTTTTTGTTGTTTATATTTTGAATCTTTTATAGGTTCTATTTTTACTTCTGCAACAGGCTCAACAGTCTTTTTTACAGGAGGAGGAGTTTTTGTTTTTCTTCCAAATTTGTTTCCTGCTGCTTTTTTGTTTATATTTTGACCTCTTGTTCCACCCATTACAAATACCTACATTCTTTTCTTAATAAACCATATACAGCACCATCAAGATATTGCATACCTTTTTTTACAACTTTTCTTATTATACCTTCTTTTTTAAATCCTGCTGATTCAATCAATTTAATGCACCTTTTATTATCTAATGTCGTCATTGCCGTTATTCTAACACACTTACAAGTAATAAAGCAATACTCAAATACTTGTTTAGCAAAACTCCTTCTCATTGTTTTGGGATCATCTAATGCCAGGTGCATCCAAATGTTATGTCCATCATAATGTGTAAATAAAGTTCCACCTATTATTTTACCATCTTGATAATAACCTATATGAGAAAAATCTTTGTTTAATCCTTGAAGATTAGCACGAGGTGCTACAAAATCCAAAACCTCTTGTGCTATGGATTTATCAACTTTGGAAACAATCATTATCCACCCATAATGGTGTCATCCCCACCTAAACGAGCTGATGGACCGTAACCCATTCCTCTAATTTTTCCTCTTAACCTTCTTTCTCTTACCTCTTTAGATTCTTTATCTTCTTTAGGAGGTGGAGGAGGAGGTGGTGGAGGAGGTGCTGGTGGCTTTGGTGCTGAAAAACTACACATACTATATTTCCTTTCGCAATCCTATTGCACTTCGTTTATATTTAAGTTTCTCATAGAAACTCGCTGTTTTTTCTGTATCTATTTCAGTTGAAATGCCTACAGAAATTTCTATGCAATTATTATCTTTTGCCCATTTTTCAAATGCTCTTAATAATAATAATGCCGTTCTTCCTTTTCTATATTCTGGTTTTACATAAAACATATAATCATACGCATATAGTTCTTCCGTAAAATAATGTTCTGCACAATATCCAGAAATTAATCCAATAACTTTATCACCTCTCCAAGCTAAAAAACAAAACTGATCTTTACTTCTTAATGTAGTATAAAATAATTCAAATACTTTTTGCATACACAACTTACTTGTTCTGTATCTACTTTCTTGGTGAATTTCAGGAATCATATCTTTTATATACAGCCAATCATTATGCTTTATTGGTTGTATATATATGCTACTGGTTTTGGTTAATTCTTTTTTAAGTGCAACTGCCATTATTTTTTCCTTTTTTTCTTTGGTGGTCTACCCACTTTTTTTCCGTAAGTTCCTTTTCCGTATGGCATATTTACTCCTTAAAAAACATTAAATTCAGAATCCGATTGTATCTGCATAGGTTCGGTATTTTTTATTCGTGCCTTTCTTAATGACATAACTCCATAACGCATTGCTGAAATAATATCATCATTTATAGGAACGATTTTACCATCCTTTCTATGATACATTCGTAATTCTTCCATTAGTTTACTTTGATTTGAAAAAATTTTCAATCGTTTTGTTTGAAACCGAGTTAGCATTTCCATTATTCCTGCTTCAACACTTATGCCCCCAGTTCCATCTTTCATTCCATTTTGAGGAGGATTAGTAAAATGTTCTCGTAATAAATTAACACCCTCATCTCTATATTGCATAGCTAGACTTTTACCACTACCTTTATCAGCTTGACGGCCATCCATAGGATAAATAATGGGAATCCATTTACCTCGTGCTTTAATTGCAGAAGAATGAACAGGTACTGTTTCTTGTCGCATTGAATAACTATCATATACATAAACTATATCGCTATCTCTATCCCAAGCAATCCACGCACACGCAGTTGGGTGATCCCAACCAAAATCTATGCCACATATTCGTGGATAATATTCTGGGATGTCAAATGGCTCACATACAATATCATCCTCTGCAATCGGAAAGACAAGACCAGACCCTAGTTGTGGTATTCCTTTTTCACGCATTTTTCTTTCGTGTGGTGGTAAAGCTGATAAAATTTGCTCTCTTACTTCTTTTGTCATATGAGGAGCATCATCCCAAGTTGCTTGTAACAATTCCTGTCCATCTTTTAAATTATTAACAAATTGTGCAACTGTTTCCGTCATACCTTGCTCTGGTGTAAAGGTCATATAAACAATTCCTCCTTTATCAGCAGTACGAGTTAATGCTTGTGAATATATGGCATTAGGTGGTTCTTCATCTAACCAGATAACATCTACGGATTCTCCCATCCATTTTTCTTTACCCATTTCATATGCTTTAAAACCTATACGAGAATATCCTCCACTCGTATGTCGTATTACAACACTATTAACAGCATTTGGTACTCCTGGTTTTCGCACCGTATCTCCTATTAATTTTAACGGAATACTACCTGTACCTCTAGCACTTGGATCATCTGGTTGCCCTACCAGTTCTTTTTGACATACATCTCTTGTCGTTTCATTAGATACACCACCTGCCCAACATCTAACTGGTCTATTAAATTTACGACCTTTCCACCATTTAGGATATAACCCTGTACAATGATATGCCATTTCCATAGCACCACAAAACGATTTACCCACCCTGTTACCTGCCATTAATAATCGTTGGGTAGCATTAGAATTGTGAAATTTCTTTTGATAGTCATATGGCTTATATTGTGCCATTTGATTTGTCTTTTTCCGAAATTCTAATTCTTTGGCAATTTCTAATGCTCTGGCTAAATCACTCATTTCATCTTAAAAATATTACGAATATGCGTTGCCGTCATAAATGCACATAAAACTATCATTGATATAAAATCATACATTAATGCAAACCACCACCAAAATACTTGACTAAACAATCCAAAGTACCCAGCATATTTCCATTTATTACCATATAACCATATTGATACTATAGCCGTTATACTAGCAATCCATTCAATGATTGCATTGTCTATTAATTCCATTGCGATCTTTATCATTCATTCCAAGTCGGTGTTAATTGCCATTGCCAATCTATTGGATTCTTTTTTGATTTATTTGGATTCTTTTCCAATTTTTCAAGATCATCACTATGCACCATTACCCAAAACCCTGCCCTCCCTTTCTCACACAATGCAATGACTGGGGTCTTACCCTCTTTTTTTGCCATTTCATTTGTGTCATCCCAAAGAGTAATAGCCGTGTGTTTCTTGCGTAACTTACATTCTATGAATAACTTGTCGTGTATAACATCTGCTCTGGTAATACCACTATTACCTCCACTTAATGGTGTCCTCTTACCCCCAAAAAATTCAGCAACCTTGCGTTCCCTTTGTTTCCAAGCCTTATCGCCCATACCCCTATATACCACACACTTAATCTAACTTCAACCTATTAAGATAACTTAACATTAAAAATACCCCTTCGGTGTTTGGGAGAATCCATACATATATAAAAAAAATCCAACTTTGGGGGGTAGGGGGTGTAAATAATTGATTTTATTGGTTTTTTTCATCATTATAATTATACTCCCATTTTTTCCAACTGTTAGGGATTAAATGTTTTGAGTGAGTGAGTGAGGGCAAGATTCCTATTTTCCCACTATACCAATACCTATATCTAATACTATCTATTACTTATTATAACTATACTATCTATCTAATGTTCTACTGGTCTATTAATACCTAACTGATTAAGAATAGATTGAAGTTGATTTTCAAGTTCTTCATCAGATTGTTTAATGGTTGTTGATATCTCTTGTCTATTGACTTCATTATACCCATTTAATCCCAGAATCAACTTTGCCGATTGTAATGCTACTGTATCTTGTTTGCTATTTAATAATGATTTTAATTTGGTCCAAGCAATATTACTTGATTGTTCTATTTGTTTTCTAGTTTCTTGCTCTATCCGTTGGGATAATCTCGTGCGAACTTGATAAGCTCTTTGATTATTATTCTTTCCATCTTTCCATCCACTTTTTAAAAAACTATCTATTTGGCTCAATCCCTCAACACAATAAAAGTATATAAATTTTTCATCTTTGCTTTTCTCCAAAGCACTAGATTTGTTATCTTTTTCACTCATATAGTAAAAATATACTATAAATATTAAAATAATACTTGTTTAGTTTAATTAATTGTGCATATAATTAAGTATAACTTAATAATAACTTTAAAAATGGTGGTAAATTATGGAACTACAAGTAGAAATTAAGAATGTTTATGGGGTTGAAAGAATCTATCCAATAAATGAAACTGCTTTAAATTTTTCTCATTTAATTAGAAAGAAAACTTTAGAACAAAACGATATTAATTTAATAAAAAAACTTGGCTTTAAAATTAAAGTCATAACTAAACAATTATAAAGGGGTAAATAATGAAAATTAGAATAATAGAAAAATTTTTTAATGGTTATCAATATTATTACAAAGTAAATGTAAACGGCAAAAAATTCCCAATAGAAAGAGGTAATTATTGGGTATTTTCAGAAGATAACGATCAAACGGCTATTGATTTATCAGTTGCAGAAAGTAGAGGTTATTATATTAGTAGAGGAGGTTTAATTTATAAATCTTATGAAGAATATGAAAATAACTGCAACATTGATAATTGGCTAGATAAAGGGTTCCCTACAAGAGCTAAAAATTTGAATAAAGCAAATCCGATGAGCTTTGATTAAGCGAAACAAGGGATTTATTTCCCTTGTCATTTGCATAAGTAAATATATTAATAAACAAAAGAAGGGGTAAATATGAAGGTCCAAAATATGACTTCAAACAATGGCAATAAAATTGCTAACCAATTTATCATTTATGATGATGATATATGGTATTTTCAAAGTTATAAATCAATTATAGTAATGAAAGACACTTTAAGTGGTCAAATTTATCTTGATTCTAAATATTGGGATTATTCAACAACTACATCTAAATACAGAAATATATTTTTAGGTGAGAAAAAAAAAGATACTGAAAAGAAAATTAAACAAGGTATTTATGCACTAACTGACTTAAACAATCTTTTTGCTAGAAAAAGAATATTAACTAATTTAAATAAGGGGGAATAATAAATGCAATATCAATACATAACTAAAAATGAATTTTATTTGTATAATAGATTAACTAATAATCAAATATACACATATAACAAACTGGTTGATTTTATAAATAAAGAAAATGATATTAACAAAAAAATAATTTTTCATAACTTTATGAAGTCAATTATAAACAACAAAAAGAAAGTGAATTAAACAATGAAAAATATAAATAGTATTATAGGAAAGTTGAACAATAAAAATCAATATTCAGTAGACATTTACCAAAAAAATAATCGGATATTCGATATAACAGTTAATGGTTCAGCTCTGGTCAATTATAGAGTTATTTCAAAAGACTAATAAAAACCACCCCCAGAAAAAGACCCTTTAAGCTACCTTCCTTCTTAAAGGGTTTTTTTTGGTTCAAAAAATAACGATCTAATCATTTAAAACAAAGCAGCTAAAATAATCATTTAAAACAAAGCAGTAAAAAGAAGGCAGTATATTATATATCTTGAAAGAAAATAGAAAATGAATATGCAAATGCAAATGCAAATGGAGTTGAAAAGCTATTTTTTGTTATAGCCAAAAATAACTTGGGTTTGTTATAGCAAAAAATAACAATACCATAGCAATGCTATACCAATAAAAACAAAGCAGGAAAAAAAAAGATTTCAATAAAATCAATGACTTACATAAGAATCAAAAATTAGTAGTTGATTTATTAAATAAAATTAAGTAAATATTAAGTCATAATATAAAACAAAGCAGTAAAAATAAGGGGTGCAAAAATGATGAAATTAGTAAATTGGTATGATGAAGAACTTAATCTATTTTATGATACTGATAAAGATAATAAAGGATATATATATGGAATTTATACCTATAATGGAGAAGAAATAATAGATGTTCAATGGTTTAAAACAATTAAAAAAAGAAAACAATATTTAAGGGGTTCAAGTGAAACATTATAAAACTAAAGAAGAAATTGGTGTCGGTTTTCAGCATAGCGAACATCAACACAAAAAATTTAATTATAATTCATTAGTAGAAGTAAAACCATACGAAAAAACTACAATGAGGACCAAGTATTTAATTAGAGATATTTGGACATACGAGCAGTTAATTGATTTAATGGAACATTTAACTGATGTTATTAATGAAAGATTAGAATAGGGGGTTACAAGTGTATTATCAAGTTCACATTATAGACAAAAACAAATTAGGTAAAGAGCTTACACCTGAAATGATAGATGTTATTACAAAAGTTTTTAATAACTTGCAAGATGTAAATGGTTCTTTAGCTGAAGTGCAAGACATAGACTTATCTCAAATTAAAGAATTAAACAATTCTATGTGGTCATTACATCATACTTTTAAATTTAAAGCTAAAAAAGAATAATGACAAATTTATATTTAATAACAAAAGAAAGAGAAAATATGAGTGATAGATTAATAACAAATATAGATGAATTTAATGAACAATCTGAAAAAGAATATGATAAAAATGTCAGCAGATTAGTTTATCAAAAATCTAAATTACAAGAAGAAGTAAGAACTATGAAAAGAATCATAGCTGAATATACAATTAAATTAGATGATATAGAAGAACAGTTAAAGTGGACTGAAAATACTTTGGAGAGAATGTAATGTTTGACCCAATATCTTTAATCATAGGAATAACAATGAATCTCTATACTTTAGACAATATGGATTTCTTTCACCAACGATCTGCTAACAACAAAACTATGAATTGTCGGTGGGAATATGTTGGGAAGAAAAAACCTAACCCACAGAATCCAAGTTTGACCACACCATTTGGCAATGTCTACTATCAACAACATTGTGTAGAAAAGGAAAAATAATGGATTGTCCAATTAAACAAACAGTAAAAAATAGGTTTGATGAAACAATTCAATCGTTTATTACTGAATCAGAATGTTATGAAGAATTTATAGATAAGAGTTTAGAGTACAATGAGAAATTTCCAGTATACATAGAAACACATTTACTTGATTTGTGTAATGAGTGGTGGAATGAATATCAATCTAAATATTGGGAAATGAATTATGAAATTAACTAATAAAAAAGCAAGTTTAAAATGTGATCGTTGTTATCACTATTTTTCATATAAAAAGATGTATGCAATAGGTCAAAGTCAGTATGGACATACTTGCAGTCGGTGTTGGGAAATTACTATGTCCGAGATTCAAAATGAACACAAAAAAAGTTAAATGTCCTATATGCAGCCACCTAACAAAAGATGATGAAAATTGTAGTAATTGTAATGATATGATTCACAGATTTAATTTCAATCTTAATGGGTATGACCCAACGATATATCAGGTAAAAAAATATGAGAAAAAATAATAAACAAGAATCAAGTCCTTCATTTCAGTTTTATGCAAGTGATTGGATAGCTGACCCTAATAGATTAGCATTGTCATTAGAAGAACAAGGTGCATTTATCTTGTTATTTTGTTATGCTTGGCGAGGATATAAAATAGAAAAAAATTACGAAACTCTTTCAAGAATGTGTAATTGTAGAATGGAAAAGATACAAAAAATTTATCCAAAGATTGCACATAACTTTGAAGAAGTAGAAGAAAATGGAAAAATATATTTGATTTGCAATGATGCTGAAGAAGAAAGAAAACATCAAGAAATAAATAGAGAAAAAAGATCAAAAGCAGGTAAGTTAGGTGCAAAGATCAGGTGGAAAGATTTAAAATGAACAAAGTTATAAATTTATTTGATTCACAAATATGTGTACAATGCAAAAAACCTTGTCATTTTGGTAGTGGTAGGTTTGTTAATAGATACCCATATGATGATGGTGATGTTGAGGGTTGGGTATGTGGTTTTTGTGATTCAGAAAATCAAGCAATGATGGAAGAAGAAAATCCAACAGATTATTTGCCGAGTGATGTAGAGCCGAAATGAAAGATTTAATTTTTATATTATTATATATTGCATTGGGTTTATTTGTGTATTGGTGGGAGAATTATAGATGACAACTTATGATTTTTTTTTGGCAGCATTTGGTGAAACCCATTCTTTTCAAACATTTTGTGATAAAGGTAAAAACAGAAAACTTATAAAACAACTGCACGGCACGATAAAAGAACACATACACGAGCTATCAGATTTAAATCAAAAGGGTGCAGGAGTGTTCTTCACAGTAAACGAAACCAATCTTCAGGGCAGAACTACAAAACATATTACAAAAGTACGAGCAGTATTTTGTGATTTTGACGGCACACCTATGCCAGAAAAGTTTGATGTAGAGCCACATTTTATAATAAATACTTCGCCTAACAAATATCATACCTATTGGCTAGTAAAAGATATGCCATTAGAAAGTTTTACACTTTATCAACAATCATTGGCAAAGAAATTTGGGGCTGACTTAAATTGTAAAGACCTTCCAAGACTACTTCGTGTGGCAGGTTTCTATCACCAAAAGAAAAAACCATATCCTGTAAAAATCATAAAGGAATGTATTACAAGTCCATATTCAATGGATGAAATAAGAGATGGATTGGGATTAGAACGACCTAAAAAGAAAGTAATAAAATATAACCCTACTAATTTTGTCAAGAATAAAGATTTTGAAGTAAAGGGTGTTGGATTAGGGGGTAGGCACGAATTTCTCATCAAGATGTTGGTGGCTATGAGAATGAGAGGAGAGTCGTATGAGTATGCAAAAGACCAAGTGTTGACATTTGCCAATAAATGTAATCCCCCAGAAAGTTATAGTGAAGTTATGTTTCAACTGAATGATGTATGGAATAGATATGGAACTTCGTGAATATCAAACATTTGCAATAAATCAAGTAAGAAATCAATTTAAATCTGGAAAGAAAAAAGTTCTTATTGTATCACCAACAGGTTCTGGAAAAACTTTAATAGCAAGTGAAATAATAAGACAATCAAAAGAAAAAGGAAAATCAGTTTTATTTGTGGCTCATAGAAGGGAGTTGGTTATGCAGTCGGTAAACAAGTTGTTTGATTACGGCATAACAAGTGGAACAATAATGGCAGGAAAAGAAGGTTCTTGGTTAGAGCAAGTTCAGGTAGCAAGTATTCAAACTTTCATATCCAGAAAAGACAAGGAAGAATTTATTAAACCAGATGCTGATTTGATAATCATTGATGAGGCACATAGATCAACAAGTGAATCTTATAAAAAATTAATAGCAGAATATCCGAAGGCATTTTTAATTGGACTTACGGCAACACCTTGTAGGTCAGATAATCAACCATTAGGAAATATTTACGAAGAATTAATTGAAGTGTCCACCATTAACGATTTAACTAAACAAGGTTTTTTAGTACCAACTAAAACTTTTGCACCCACCATACCTGATTTAAGGGGGGTTCGCATTATGGCAGGAGATTATGACAAAAAGGAATTAGATAAAAGAATGAACACCACAAAACTTGTTGGGGATTTAGTAGAGCATTATAAATTATTTGGCGAGAATAGACCTACGATAGTATTCGCTAGTAGCATTGCTCACTCAAGATATATTTGTAAAATATTTAACAACAATGGCATACCAAGTGGGCACATAGATAGTGAAACACCAGAAATAGAAAGAGAACGACAACTTGCATTGTTAGATCAAAATAAAATAAAGGTACTTTCTAATTGTATGATACTTACAGAAGGGTGGGATCAACCTAAAGTTAGTTGTCTTATTCTAGCTAGACCGACTAAAAGTTTAGGGCTTTATTTACAAATGATAGGAAGAACATTAAGACCTTATCCAGAAAAAAAAGAAACATTAATCTTTGACCATTCTGGTTCTGTTTATGAATTTGGGGATATTTATTCTTTACCAAGTTGGGAATTAATAATGGCAAAAGAAAAAGAAAAAAAGAAAAAAGAAATAAAACCATTAAACAAACAAGATTTTACTTGTATAAAATGCGACCACATTTACAAACCTACAAAAGAAAATCCAGAATGTCCGAATTGTTCACATAAACCTGACTTTAAAAAAGAAGTTAAACTATTAATTAAAGAGGGTAGATTAAAAGAATTGGAAAGACCAAAAGAAACAAAAGCAGTAGATAAGAAGAAGTTTTATGCCCAATTATTATTTGTTGCAAAACAAAAAGGGTATAAAGAGGGATGGGCGAGTCATTGTTTTAGGAAAAAGTTTGAGCATTTTCCACATTCAAAACAAGTCTTACCTATGCAGCCAGAAAAAGATGTTCTGGGTTTTATTAAACATCTACAAATTAAACAAGCTAAATCTAAAAATTTTAGGAGAATAATATGAGTGAACAAGAATTAGAAAAAAAGATGGAAGAAATAAGGCAGATTGGTAATGACTATGCTAGTGCCAAAGCTAACCTAAACTATCTTGAACATTATAGAAAAATAAGACTAGCACAAATGATGAAAGAAAAAATGTCCACTTGTGCCAATATGTCAGTAGCAAAAGCTGATTTAGAATCAAGAGCAGAAAAAGAATATGATGAATTATGTAAGAATTTAAAAAATGCAGTAGAGCAAGAATCAAGACTTGCTTGGTCTAAAAAAATGGTAGAGTTAAAGTTTGAGTTTTGGAAAACTAATCAAATATCTGCTATGAGTGAACGAAAAAAGTATGGGTAAATCTGTAAAATTAGTACAAATAGATGGCAAATTACCTAATCTTGCATTAATGAGATTGTCTTCATATTACAAAGAAAAAGGTTATCAAGTTGATTTTACGAGGTCAGTTAACAAAGATTTATTTGACAAAGAATATGATTATGTTTTTGGTTCATCAATATTTCAGTTTAGTATTAATAGAATTAATAAATTAAAAAAAAATTATCCAGATGCAATTATTGGTGGTACAGGCACAGATAATTGGAAGTTAGTCATTGAAGATTATATAGGTGATTATGATAAATTAGATTACAGTTTTTATCCAGATTATGAATTTAGTTTAGGTTTTACTCAAAGAGGGTGTAGATTAAAGTGCAAATTTTGTGTTGTTCCAACTAAAGAAGGTAAAAATAAATCAGTAAGTTCTATATATGATATTTGGAGGGGAGGTAAATATCCTAAAAAAATACATTTATTAGATAACGATTTTTTTGGTCAACCAGAAGAACAATGGAAATTAAGAATTAAAGAAATTCAACAGGGTGGTTTTAAAGTATGCTTTAATCAAGGAATAAACATTAGATTAATAGATGAAATTGTAGCTGAAAATTTAGTTACTATAGATTATAGAGATGATAGTTTTAAACAAAAAAGAATTTATACAGCTTGGGATAATATTGGAGATGAAAAAAGATTTTTTAAAGGTGTAGACTTGTTGATAAAAAATGGTGTTAAACCTAATCACATAATGGCATATATGTTAATTGGATATGATAAAAGAGAAACTTGGGAAAGAATTTGGTATCGTTTTAATAAAATGGTTGATATAGGTGTTTTACCTTATCCAATGGTCTATGACCCACTTCAACAAAAAAAAGATTTAAAACAATTTCAAAGATATGTTGTTAGGCAATATTATAGACATAAAACTTGGAAAGAATATTTAGATTATATGTCAGGAAATATTGTAGAAAAAAATGAAAATCAATTAAGTATTTTTAATGCCTAAAAAAAAACCAACACTTAAAGAACAGAAACATATGGAGAGAGTTGCTAGTATTGGTTGCATAGCTTGTAGAAAGTTAGGTATCTATGATAGTCCTGCCGAAATTCACCACATAAGAAATAAAACAGGTATGGGAAAAAGGTCATCTCACTTCCTAACCTTGCCATTATGTCCTAATCATCATAGAAATTCTAACGAAAGCTATCATTATTCTCCAAAGAAATTTGAAATGCGATTTGGTAGCCAAATAAAGCTCCTAGAAGAAGTTCTTAACCTTTTGAATAGTAAGAGTCATCAAGACAATTAATTGCTTTTCCACAGCTCTTATATAGAGGAAAATTAAAAAACTAAATCTGGTCTAATATATTTTAATTCAAAATCGCCAAAGTTTGCAATCTGATATGCCCTCAATGTTGGAACAACTTCCCATTGAGAAACAGCAGGATGTGAGATGTTTAACTTTTCAGATAAATTCTTCCCACCATACTTTGAAACGATCTCTTTTTTTCGTTCCATTGCTAATTCGTATTTGCTCATAATAGGAATATTAATTAATATTAATTTTTTTGTCAATAGGTGTTGACAATTAATTTTTACTTATGCTATATTAAGTTTTAATTAACAATAAATGGAGTGTAAATGAGTCTTATAATAAAAGAAAATAAATCAGAAAATTACCCTACTGTTCCTTTAGGAATGAGCAATGCCAGATGTATTAGTGTTATTGATTTGGGAACACAGGAAAATGATTGGCAGGGAGATATAACTTGGAAGAAACAAGTTTTTATCGCTTGGGAAACACCAGAACATAAAAATGATAAAGGCGAACCTTTAACGATTGGCAAGTATTATAATTTATCAATGCACGAAAAATCTAATTTATCCCAAGACCTAGTTTCTTGGAGAGGTAAACCTTTTTCATTAACAGAAAAACAAGGGTTTGATATAGCCAATCTTTTAGGAAAACCTTGTCAAATTAATGTTATGGAAAAAGACAATGGTAAGCTGAAGGTGTCTAATGTTATGCCAACTAAAGATGAACTGCCCAAACAACATCATTCTTCTACTATGTTTAGTCTTGAAGAATATCAAAAAGGAGAACTAGCAGTTTTTAATCAGCTTTCTGAAAGAATGAGGAATAAAATTTTAGAATCTAGAGAGTTATCTGGACAAGATGCAACACCAAATAACGAGTCAACCGATCAAAATGAAAGTGATGGTAATGTACCGTTCTAATGCAGAATCTTATCCCTACCGATTAGAAAATGGAAAGATAGATAAAATTAATTCGCAAGGTTATATTGTTGACTTAAACAAAAAACCAATACTCGATCATAAAGGTAGAAAAATATTTGTGCCAGAAGAATATAGAAGGTATTATAAAGAAGTATGAATTTTTTAGAGGCAGTACCATACGAATGGGTTCTAATATTGTTCCTTCACAATGCTGATCCTGCATTGGATGAAAGAATGGTGGGTGCAATAGAGTCTTGTGAATTACCTGTTATAGAAAAAGCAATAGATAAATATGTATTTGATACAAAAATGAATAGAAAAGAAGTATGGGGTTGGGGTTGTTATAGTAAAGAAATTTTTTTAAAAAGAAGAAAAGCTAGACAAGGAATGGGTTATTTTTAAACTTTTTATCATAACTCTTTGGCTCGATTACCAAAACCAACTACATCAAATTTATGAGTTTCCATTAGTTGAAAATTGTTTTGTTGATACTATTGATAAGGTTTACAAAAAATATGAAAAAACTGATGCAGATATAATAGCTATAAAATGTGAAAGTGCAGAAGATTTTATACCAGAAGATAGAGTGTTAAAAGAAACCAGAAAAAAAACTTTAGATTATTTTATTGATAATAGGAAAGAAATATGATAATAACTAATCATTCAAAGTTACCCCTTGCGATTGAACGAGCAGTAGTAAACGACCCTTATGATTCATCTGGCTCGG
>VTLG01002657.1_pt1 | contig 21848 bp, 33 predicted proteins | sample 4694571 | NCBI WGS metagenome assembly VTLG01 (sample SAMN12604809, study PRJNA352737) | marine metagenome | biome: ENVO:00000447; feature: ENVO:00000209|ENVO:00000569|ENVO:01000036; material: ENVO:00002151; isolation source: viral sequences binned using virsorter ... | reverse complement strand
CTAAAAAAATATTTGCTAGACAAAGGTGATAATTACTCAGCTACTTATCTTTGCCAGCGCTGGCTAGACGGCTTGACACCTTTGATTGAAACAGGCGAGGAAAAAGTTTTAACAGAACTTTTAGAAGTTTTAAAAAAGCTTTCAATCAAGATAACAAGAAATGCTTTGCTAGATATGTTACACTCAGATTGAAGGCTAGTGGAGACGAATTAGTAAGCCCAAGCAATGATTTATTTAAAATTGTATTCAAACAACTATCATGACAAAATGACAATTGACATGCAAAACTTAAAATTAAATTAAAATTACTTAATATGTTAACTATTAAACCCTTATTTTATGGGGTTTGTAGTTTATTAATATGTTTTTTTAAAAAAATACTTGACAAAGATATTTAATTATATTATAATTATATTAACAAATCAAATAGGTTTGTGAAATTAAAAAAACATTATTATGCAAGACAATACACCACTTACAACAGATGAGATTTTAGAAATCTTAGCAGAGGCAGAGTTCGATTTAGAATATAACGAATTTTAATTAAAAAAATATGTTATACGAAAAATTAAAAAAGGAAAATCTTTTAGAATATTTAGAAATTGCACAAGAAATACAAGATAGTTTTAATTTCTATTTAGCAACAGGTTTTGAAGATTTAATTGTAGATATTATAAAAATAATTAAACAAAATTATGAAAAAAACAAATCAAAATAATATGTTAGATGAATTAAAATTTGATAAAAAAACAGAAAAAGTTGAATTTGTTATTTTAAAAAAATTTCAAAGAATAATTAATTTAAAAATACAAACGACAACTTATGAAGCAGTTTCTTTACATATAGATTTTTATAATAATGAATATCATCTCAATTCATTTAGCAGGGGAATCAGAACTTTTGAAGATTCAGAGATTGATCAATTAATTGAAGAATTAGAAAAAAATAAAATTCCATATAAAAAATTAAATTTTTAAATTATGAAAAAACAAATTAAAATAATTAATCAAGAAATTGAATCAATTAAAAATATCCAGGTAAAAAATAAAAGTAAAAAACTAATTCAAAAATTAGAGCAGGAAAAAAAATTAATTAAAAATCTTAAAAAATAATTATGGCTTTTTTAAAAAATTCAATACTACTAACAATTTCAATTTTGTTAGGGTGCTTGATAGCTTACACTAGTCTTATGACTATAGCTAATACACTTGAAGACAAAAACAATTATCCAAAACCAGCACTTGGGAGTGGTGTAAATTCAAAAAAAAATTAACAAAAATATGACTAAAAATACAATCTTAACAATCACAGGAATCGGAGTAATCGGAATCGTAGGAGCTTTAGCTTTTACAGGTGGTAATAACAACCAGCCATCAGAGGCAACCGCCGACCAACCAGTTGACTTTTTTGTAGAAATTCAAAAACAATCAGAAAAAATTGACTTAAATGAATCAAAAAAAGAAGAGCAAGAAAAAGCAATTGAACAAGCAAAAGTTAATATTAAAACTTTAAATTCTCAAAAAGAATCTTTAGAAAAAGAATTAAAAAATATTACTAATCAATGTTTAGCTGATAGTGAATGTTCGGCTAAGTTAGAAGCTGGACAAAAAGCTAGTCAAACAATTAGTCAAGAAAAATAATTTTATGGACTACAAAAAAACAAAACAAAATAAAGACAAAAAGAAAATTGAAAAATTAGGTAATAATTCAGGTTATATCGTTTTATTTATAATTTTAAGTTTAATATTTGGCTCATTTATAAATCAAAATATGCGAGGTAGTCAATATAAAAATTTAACAAAAGAAAACGAAACAGTAAAACTTGTATATTCTGATGAAATTGTTATTAATACTCCAAAAGTTGAAGAACTTGACGGTCCAATGTTTAACGATCAATCCGAGATTTTGGCAGAAGCAATTGTTAACGAAAAAAATAAAAAAGTTAAAGTTGAAACACTTTCTAAAAAGCCGTTTAAAGAATGGGAAAGTTTTTTAAAACATGTTGAAAAAAATCCATTTTCTGGAAAAGTTTTTGCAGAGGGAAATCATTTAGAAATTGCAACTAAACACATAAATAGATACAAAGGCTTTGACGGTTGTCACCATTATATCTTAGTTAGCTTACATTATTCAGAAACAGGCTTGCAAATGAATAACGGCTGGAATGGTCAAGGTGTATTTCAACATTATACTAGTAGCACTAGATATAAGCCAAATTCTACACCAACACCAGCCGAATTTAAACAACAAACAAAAAAAACTTGTGAATTTATAAAAAGTAAAATTGGGGCTGACTTATCAAGTTTAGAAAATGTAAATTTGATTGGTAAAGCGTTGGCACTTTACAACGGTTGTTATTCTCCAGAGATTGGGGCTTATGCAACAAATGACTTCGGAAAATGGAATGGCTGGGATAAATGCCCTTATGTAGCAAATAAGCTACAAAGTAATAAAAGTAAGCTACAATGTGCGGTCGACGGTTGCCGTCAATGGAATTATAGACAAACATACGGCACACTTACATTTATTGCTTATTTAATTAATAATAATGTTTAAAATATATAAACTTAAGAAAAATTTAATAAAATAACAAATTAAAAATTAATAAAATAGTAGTATGAATCAAATAAAAAACCTATACTTTAATCAAAAAAAGACAATTAGTGAGATTGAAAACTTACTAAATATTAGTAGATTAGAAATTTTAAAAATTATAAATGGGATATGAAAAATTTTAATTTAATTGATTTTAATTTAATTGAAGAAATGGAAAAATACGACATGTTTTTGTCTATTTCTTTAAATAAAGATTTAAGATTTTATTTAAAAACAGAACCAATAACAAAAATTGGTTTAACTAAATTTAATCTTCAAACAATAAAATATATATTAGAAGATTATTATAATGAAAATAGTTCAATAGATGAAAAAGAAGAATGCTTAATTCAAATTTTAGAAATAATTTTAAATAAAATTGAAAATGAAATATGAAAAACGAAGAATATCAAATACAATGTAAAATAGCTAACTATTTAGAAGAGTTGAAACTTAAAAAAATAGTGACTAGGTTTACAGCAATACCAAATTCAACTTACACCAAATCAATAATCCAAAAAATAAAAAACACAAAATCTGGACTTAGAGCTGGGCTTTGTGATTTATTTATAATAATTAAAAATGAAGCTTTTTTTGTAGAAGTCAAAACTAAAAAAGGCACTTTACAAGAAACACAAAAAGAGTGGATTAGAGATTTACATAATTCAAACACAAAAGCGTATATAGTAGCTTCTCTTGAAGAGTTTAAAATTTTAATTGATGATATTATAGAATCACAAAAAAAAGAGCTAGAAATAGAAGATACAGCGTATTTTGTTAAGAATATGAAAGGTAGCAAATTATTTAAGAAACATATTTTAAAAATTAAATAAAATTTTATGAAAAAAATACTCGTTGATTATTTAATTAAAATAATTTAATTTTGAAACATAAAAAATAAAAACCTCTATTTAATCAACAAAAAACTAATTTAAAAAAAACATAAAATAATTAAATAAAATCTTATGAAAAAATTACTAGAAAATAAAAAATTAGAAAAAATTATAAAAAAAAATATAGACAAGGACAATGAATTAACTCATTTTATTTATCAGGATAAAGATGACAAAGAATACTTTACAAATAGATATTTTATTTTGACAAATTATAATTTTTTAGAAAAAAGTTTTGATTTAGAAAATCAAACAACAATTAATTTAACAAGTTCAAAAATAAAAATGTCTTTAAATGTAAATAATGTAATTAATAAAGAATATTTATTTAGTTTTTCAATCTGGTTAAACAAGAAAAATATTAGCATTTTAAAAGGCTTGCTAGCTACAATTAAAAATCTAGAAAATAACAGAGCTATTAAACTTAGTATTATTGAAGATAGATTATATTTTACATATAATAATTATAATATTGATTTTAAATATTCAATAGAAATTGGAATTGATGAGGAAAACAATTTTAAAAATTGGAAACAAAGTTTTAATCTAGAATATTTACTTGCATTTTTAGAGTCTTTGGCTGAGGGGAAAGGTTTAGACAAAACATATTTTAATTTTAAAGTTGCAAGTAATAAACCTTTAGCGGTTGCGACTCAGAATTATTATTTTTATTTAGCAGGTTTAAAATAATATTTGACAAAAAATAAAAAATAATTAAAGATTAAAATCTTGAGTGTGGATAATAGATTCCTTCCAACATCCAGCCCCACATTCTCGGAAGGAATCGGCTGGATTTATCGTTTTAGAAAAATGAACGAATTATATAAAAAACCTAACCTAAGCCCTAACGAGGGAATTTTTTCGGATGTAGAGACTGCTTTTGACTTTTCTTTAATTGAAGTCAAAGACGAGAAAGTAAATGCAAGAGGGTTGCACAAATTTTTAGGAAACAAAAGAGAATTTGCCACTTGGATTAAAGATAGATTGACAGATTTTGACGAGGGAATTGACTTTGACAAAATAGTCAAACCGCATGAAAACAACAAAAAAGAGTATTTTTTGACTGTTGATACTGCTAAACATTTAGCAATGATTGAGAGAACTCAACAAGGTAAACAAGCTAGAAAGTATTTTATTGAATGCGAAAAAAAATTAAAACAACCTAAAAAATTGACTACAGCTGATATTTTATCTTTAGCGACTAAAGAGCTTTCAAGATTAAATCAAATTGTAATTGAAAAAGTAGAATCTGTTCCAACCAAAAAAATGAGAATCGTGATTAATAAAATAGTTAAAGACTATGCAGTTAAGACAAAAAATTTTTATCAAATTATTTGGAATAGACTTTACAAAGAATTTAAAGATGTTTATTCAATTGATTTAACTAAAAGAGTAAACAATGCTAAAAAGAAAGGTTTAAAAAAATCTAAAATAGATATAGCAGAAGAATTAGGGAAACTTGAAGAACTTTACAATTTAAGTTTAAAAATGTTTGAGGTTGAAAATTAAAGATTATGGATATTTTTGAATTAGATGCAATATTAAAAGACTTATGTATGCTAATAAGTAATGAAAAATATAATAAACATTCTAACGAAAATGTTTTTAGGGTGACTGATAAATTTAGTTTTCTTTTAGGTTTAAATGTTATTAGTGTAGAGATTTTTATAAAGGACACTTTTGTAAACAAAAAAGGTGATATTAAAGAAGTTTTGCTTAATGAACAGCAAGCTCCTTTTTTAATACCTTTTTTTACTAATTTTGCAAAAGAAATCAATTAAATAAGATTATAAAAATAAATAAATTATTAATTAAAATTTTATAATGACTAAAAAAGTATTTACATCAGCAATTAGCTACTTCAAACATAAAAAAGAAGTAGAAATTGTAAAAGAAATGTTAAAAAAGCAAGGTTATCAAGTCTTAGATGATTTTTTAAGTGAATCTAGTATTATCAAAATTGAAAATAAAAGTGTAGGAAAATTTTTGACACATATTAATTATAAACTTAAAATTGACAAAAGAAAAAAAAAGACGTAAAATAAAAATGGAGCTGGTAGCCCTCCAATCTAAAAACTATATACTTCTAACTATAACTATACTTCTAACTACATCAGGCTACCAATTTAAAAAATTTTAAAAAAATAATATGCAAAGATTAAGCCAACTAGATCTCCGCTGGAAAAATAAAAAGTTTGGGACACCTAATTCTAATTTAACCATTGGCGGATACGGTTGCACAATTACATCAATAGCTAATCTTACAGATAATTTAGACCCTCTTTATTTAGCTGATAAATGTCAGTATGCCCCTCTTGCTAATTTATACTGGGCAACTGTAGATTTTGATTTAATAAAATTTGATTGGAGACAAAATAACGGAGACATTAATGTTATTAAATCAAAAATTAGTAAAGATAAAAAAGCTCTAATTTGTGTTATTCATCAAAAATCAAAAATAACACATTGGCTAGCAGTTATAAATGAAATGTCAAATGGTTTTGAATGTATAGACCCTTTAAATCCAAAAATTAATACATTTATAAAAAATGACAAAATAATTGGAAGTGCTTTTTTTAATATTAAAAAATCTATAAATATTATGTCAAAACCTAATTATTTAATAGTAAATAATAAAATTTTAGAAGATTTTGTAAAAATTCATGGAGAAATTTTTGGAGATAGAATTAATGATTATAAGCACCTAGAAAGCGAAATCCCAGGTAAAGCAATTAGAGAACGATTTAAAGTTTTAATTCTTAAAATTAAAGATTTGCAAAAAGAAAATGAAAATTTACAAAGACAACTTGCCAATACTTCAATTGGGGATGTTGAGCAAACAAACAGATTGAATCAAAGAATTCAAGAATTGGAAAATGAAACAAGCAGGCTAAACGAAGAAATTATCGATACAATTGAATCAAAAAAACTAGACATTAAAAAACTAGAAGAAAAATATCAAAAAGAGATTTTAAAAAAAGAACTTGAATTTGAAAAAGTAGAAAAAGAGCTTGAAGCAATTAAAATTTTAAAAAATGGTTATGATAAAGATTTTGACAAATTACTTGATACTGAAAAAATTAAAATTAGAAATGAACTAGAAAAAGAATTTAAACTTAAAAAGCCAGCTGGCGAGCCAATTTGGAAAAGACAACTTTGGGATTTTTTTAGAAACGGAAGTTATATAGTAGGAGGATTTTTTGCTTTAAACACTGTTCAAACTTTAGCTCTAGAATTTTTAAATAATGGAGATTTTTCAAATGAAGCAATAAATACATTTGGAGCATCTTTGATAGCTTTATTAGCTGGTTATATCCAAAGTCAGCAAAAAGCAAACAGAAAAGCTAAAGAGTGGCAGGATTTTGAAAATAAACAAAAAGATAATAATTAATAATATGAAAAATTTAATTTATAGTTTGATATTTAGAATATGTTCATTAATTTGTTTAATAAGTCTTTTTTTTTATTTTTTTCAAGGTAATTATATTTTTTTTATAACTAGTTTTGTTTTTTGTTTATTAACAAATTTATTAAGTGATTTTTATGATTAATATAATAGAATACATTTTACTTTTACAAATAATAATTTTAGCGTTCGGTTTAGGTTTATCAATCCCACTATTGGCTTTTTTGTTTTGGGATTTAGAAGATTTAACAAAATAGTATATGCAAATAATAATCCTATTTTTAGTATTTTTTATAATTGACGAGTTAATTTTAGATTTAATTAATTTGTTTCACGAAAACACTGAATTAGAGGATGAAGCTGAATTTTTTAAAAGTTAGCCCTTTTTTAGGGTTATTTTTTATTTTTTAAATAATTCAATCCTGTGTTTTAGCTTGTGTTTTACAACCTTTTTGAAAAAAGTCATTGACAATTTTCAAAAAGGTATTTATAATTATATTAACAAATCAAACAGATTTGTGAAATTAAAAAAATTAAATATTTATGGATAATGTATTATAAAACCTTTAAAATTTTAAATTATGCCTAGAGGAGGTTTTAGACAAGGTTCTGGTAGAAAAAAGCTAAATAAAAAAAAAGAAGCCAAAACATCAATTATAGTGTCAGTCAAGACACATCAAGAGCTTAGTAAAGTTAAAAAAGGCTTAAGCTGGGAGAAATTTTTTAAAATGATAATTAGTAAATTTAAATAAAATATGCAATATATATACATAATTATTGGTTCAGTGTATGCCTACTTTTGGCTGTGGTTAATTGTTTCAATAATCAAGCCAAACTGGTTTTACAAAAAAAAGACAGTAGAAAAAGAAAATAAAATAAATTTAATGTTTCAATTTACAACAAGAGGAGGAAATCCTAAAATTGTAAACAGGGGGATTGAAAATATTCTTAAAAGTGAGTTAAACAATTATTTGATTTTTGTATTTACAGAAGATAAAGAAGATAAAAAAAAGATTATTAAAGACGAAAGAGTAAATGTTGTAATTGTTCCTAAAAATTATAAAACTAAAAATAATACAAAATTAAAAGCAAGAAGTCTACACTATGCCACTGAATATTACAAAGAATATAAATTAAACTCTTATAATAATTATATCGTTCATTATGACGAAGAAAGTGTAATTACTCCAGACAATCTTAAAAATCTTCAAAATGAGCTTAATTTAGCTTATCAGGATAAAATAGATTTAACTTGTGGTTGTATTTACTATCCATTAGAATATAAAGAGGCTGGATTATTTTCAAGAGCAATGGAGTCAAACAGAGCTTTTATTGAGCCTGAATGTGCTATTGGTTGTTTAAGTAATATCCCTAAACAAGGACATGGGTCAAATATGGTAGTTAGAGCTTCAATTGAATGTGAAGCAGGCTGGGATATTGGATTAGCTAGAGGTCAAGCTATAATTAGTGAGGATATTTTCTTTTTAATTAAACTAAAGAGTTTTGGAGCTAATTTTGGCTGGCACGGTGTACCTATGATTGAACAGCCAGCCTTCACTTTAGACCAATCTTTAAAACAAAGATACAGATGGGTTTTTGGAAGTTTACAATCAGCTGGGGAAGTACACAAACTAGATGGCTGGCATAGTTTAAACTGGTGGGAAAGATTTAATCTTAGAGAAGCTATTGTATTAAGATGTTTAAGCTATGGACTAGGCTTTATAATTGGATTAATTAGCTTATTAATTAATATCTATTTAGCTTTTAATTTAATTATAGGAAATACAGTTGATTTTAATTTCAATATTATTTCAACCTTAGCCTTGTTTATGTGGCTTGGAGCTTATCAATACGGCGTGTATATGAATTTAAAACATGGTAATTTTAGTTTATTTTATAAAATAAAAGAGCATTTAATAATTGGTTTATTATCGCCTTTTATTGGCTTAGCTGAAACTTATCCTGCCTTTAAAGCTTTTGTAGATTGGTATATTTTCCAGAAAAGGAAAGTTGAATGGAAGCCTACTATAAAACAAAAATAGCTTAATCTTATACTCCAAAACCCCTTGACAAAATAAAAGGGGTTATTTATTATTTAAAACATAACCATTTTTATAATTCATTTTATAAAATTGGTTAGAAATCAAAAAATATAAACAAAAAAGCTGGACATAAAAAAATACCCCACTAATTTGGATGGGATATTTAAAATTGGTTAGAAATCAATAAGAATATTGAAAGAAAAACCAAATCTTGTCAAGTCTTTTTTTTATTTTTGATTGTTTTTTAGGTTAAATACGGGGTTAATCCCCTCACCGAATAGGGAATATGGAAGTATTAAAGTATTTAGTCTTGAACATTTACCGCTCTAATTAGCTAACTAACCAAAACCTAATTATCGGATTTAAAACTATTTTAGTTTTATTGGTATCGGTGCAATACCGAGGGGCAGATTGAAAGGGAGCTTACCACTCCGACCTCATTTGACGACTACCTACCTTAAGTGGATATTTAAGGGGTTACGCCGAAGAGAATATCAAACCTTTATTCTATTATTTTTTTTAATAATGGGGGTAGGGGGGCAGTATTCCTTTTTTCAAACAACAAGGTAATCCGAAGTTTAGCTTTTTGCTATTTAAAAAATAAAATAATATGAATTGTAAATATTTAGTAAATGATTATAAAATTGAGTTTAAAACAAATTTGATTGAATTTGAGATTTTAGTTTATTATAAAGATAATTTAATTAAGTCTAGGATTTGTATTAAAGAAAAAAAAGAAGCATTTAAAGAATTTATAAAACAAATTGAATTTATTAATTTGAGATTTTAATTTAATTTGACAAAAAAAAATTAAAACTGTTATAAATAAAGTATTATGCCAATAAAAGACCGAGTTTTAAAAACGGAAAAAATAAATTGGTTAGATTTAAAAGATTTACAGCCTACAAATCTTAAAAATTCTCATCATACAAATTTAGTAAAAGAAAGTTTATTAAAAAATGGTTTTGCTAATGCAATAAATGTTTGGCAAGACCCAGAGACTAATCAAATATATATTGCAGATGGACATACAAGACGAGATGTTTTAGTAGAATTAAAAGCTGATGGGGTAGAAATACCTGACGAATTAAGTTGTACATTTTTAGATTTTCCAGATAGAAAAACAGCTATTAAGAATTTATTAGAAGTTTTTAATTCAAAAATTAATCCAATCAATGAAGAGGCAATGATGGAATGGTTTGAAGTTGAAGATTTAAAAAAAGAAGAGGTTGAGGTTGATTGGTTGAATGTGGAAATAAATGAAACATTAAAACAAGAAGAACATACAAAACAAGAAGAACATATAAAACAAGAAGAACATATAAAAGAAATAGAAGATAAAAAAATAATTAGAGTATTTTTAGAATGTAAAGATGAAAATCAACAAGAAAAAATTTTTAATCATTTACAAGAATTAGGTTATGAGCCAAAAATTCAAAATTTATAAAGAAAATAGTTTTAGTAATTCATATAGAAATAATTCTATAATAACTCAATTTGATTTAAAAGTTAAAGATAAAATTAAAGAAGAATTTAATTTTGATTTTAATTTACCAAAAAATTGGAAGCTCGGAGTAATAGTTGGTAATTCAGGCACAGGTAAAACAACCATTGCAAAAGAAATTTTTAATTTAAAAAAAATTAATAATAATAAAGATAATAGTAAAAGTATTTTAGATTTATTTAACGATAATATAAATTTATCAGAAATTACAAAAATTTTAACTCAAGTTGGATTTGCAAGCCCTAAAAGTTGGCTAAAACCTTATAATGTTTTATCCAATGGAGAAAAAATGAGAGTAGATTTAGCATTGGAAATTTTGTCTGATAAAAAACAAATAGTATTTGATGAATTTACTTCTGTAGTAGATAGAGATGTTGCAAAAACAATGTGTCATATAATAAATAAAATAATTAAAAATACTGATAAACAATTTATATTAGTCTCTTGTCATTTTGATATATTACATTTTTTAGATACAAATTGGATTTTTAATACAAATAAAATGCTCATTGAGGCAGGACAAAAAAAAAGATATACAAGAGAGCTTAAATTATATGAATCAACAAGAAATAATTGGAAATTGTTTAGCAAGTATCATTATTTAGATCATAATTTATCAAATAGAGCAATATGTTTTACTGCTTATTTAGATAATAATCCAGTTGGATTTATTGCTATAATACATTTTCCAAGTCCTAAAATAGGATTAACTTATAGAGTTCATAGACTTGTTGTTTTACCAGATTTTCAGGGTATAGGAGTTGGTAAATTTATTCTTAATAATGTTGCTAATATATTTTTCTTAAAAAATAAATACTTTTATTTATCTTCTAGTTCTTTAGCAGTTAAAGAGGCTTTAAAAAAAGATAATAATTGGAAATTAATAAGAAAAAGTATTTCTAAAAATAATAATTCTAAAAACCCAGATTTTAAAAGGGGAAGTTCAAAAAAAACTATGAGAACAGGCATTTTAACTTTTTCATTTAGATATTGGAAACTTGACAATGCAAAAAATATTAATTATAATTAATTATGGCTTATAGACAAAATTGTATTTATTTTAAAAAACATATTTTTAATTTAATAAAAGAAGGTAAAAAAACATCTACTTTAAGAACTTATAGTAATATTTCAAAAGGTAAAACAGTTAATTTAGTTTGTGGAAAAGAAGAATTTAATGCTATTATTGTAGATAAAATTAAAGTATATTGGGAAGATATTGGAAATGAAATTATTGAATTAGAAGGTTTAGAAAATAAAGACCAATTAAAACAAATTTTAAAAGAATGTTATCCAAACAAAGAAATTAAAAAGCTTTGGTTAATAATTTTTAAAATAATTTAATAAAAACCTAAAATAATATGGAAGATTTTATTTTTGAAGATGATAATAATCTTGATTTTATTGACCAAACTGAAGAGGATATTTTTGGTGTAGAACCAAAAGGATTAAAAACTAAAAGTGAAAAGAAAGCAGACCCAAATGTTTTAAGGAAGATAAAAGAAAAAATGAAACAAGATGTAAAGAATCAATTAAAAGAATGGATAAAACCGATAAATGCTGAAACTATTAAAAACTTTATTCCAGAAAAAAACGAAAATATATTCTTTTTAATGAATGGAAATTGCCAGTTTATAGATTATATTTATTATTTTGTTAAAGAAATTAAACAAGTAGATGAAATTTATTTAACAACTTTGTCAGTAAATAATCACACTTTTGAAAGTTTAGATAAAATCTTACCAAATATAAAAAAAAATATTTTAATTAGTAGTTATTTTTTAGCAACTGATAGAAGTCAAACTTTACAAAAATTAAAAAAAGCTAATAAACTTAAAAATTATGAAATAGGATTTTTTAGAAATCACACAAAAATGGTTTTAATTAAATCAAAAGATAATTATTTTTTATTTACTGGAAGTGCTAATTTAAGAAGTTCTGGGACAATTGAACAATTTAGCATTTACAATTCTAAAAAATTATTTGAATTTAATAAAAGCTGGATTAGTAAATTAATTGACAAATATAATTTTAAGAAGGAATTTAAAAATATAAAAAATACAGGTCAAGCTAGTTTTTATTTTATGCTTGACTTTGAAAATTAAAAAAAAACTTATTAAAAACCTAAACTACGGAACAACTATGGCTAAAATTGTAAAACAACCACATGGAGGATATATAAAACTTCAAGAAAAAGGAGATAAAAGTTCTAATCCTAAAGGTAGACCTAAAATTCCTAAAACCATAAAAGATTTTATAAAAACACTTGAAAATGAAGATGACAGTATTAATATATCTTTTCAAGCTATTGAATTAATTTTAATAAATGAAGAAGATAAAAAGAAAGTAGATGAATTATTTACAGAGATTAAAAAACTTTGTAAAGGTTTAACTCTCAAAGGTTCAAAAGGTAATAAAATGGCAATGAATGCTTATTCTAGAGCTATGAAAGGAGATATTCGCTTTTTAGATTGGTTAACTAAAATGGGTTATGCTGGAGGATATGAACCTATTAAGACTCAAAACGACAACAAAAACACAGACATCACTCCACCAAAAGGAAAAATCAAAATTTAAAAATGCAAGAAATAGAATTTGAGCCTCAAGTTGCTGATATTCATAAACCAATTTTTAAAATTGAAAATGGTTTAATTTTTTTACTCGGAGGTAGGGCTGGAATGAAAACAGCAAGCGTTTCAAAAGAAATAGCTATTGATTTATGTATTAATCCAGATTTGAGAACTGTTCTTATTAGAGAACAATCAGTTCAAATTAAACAGTCAATTTTTTATGGGGTAAAAAAAGAGTTTGATAATATAAATAATCAAGTTAACGGTTTTTATTCAAATTTCTTAGAAACACAAGAAAGGGAAATAAAAAGAATTAATGTCAAAAATCCGTTTTCTAGTCTTTTTCTTTTTGGAATGCAAGGCTCTAAAAATGACTTAGATTCAAGAATGAAAGGGCTTGAAGAAGTCAAAAAGCTAGTATTAGAAGAGGCTAGTGATATCAAAGATTATACATCAGTTAAGAAACTGTTTGATACAGTTAGAAGAAATAAGCCTTTAATTATTGTAATGTTTAATACTCCACCAACTCCAGACCATTGGACGATTGATAAGTATTATAAATTGACACCTCTTGAATATTGTACAAATCCCTCAATTACTAATTTTATAAAACAATTTACAAAAAAAGAATTGGAGGGTTATTATTACCCAGAGCCTAAGAGAGACGATTTTACAAGTATTTTTACAAATTTAAATGATAATCCTTATTTAGATGATGAAACTAGACAATATTATTTAAATTATGGAAATAAAAATCATCCTGATTATGATTTACATCATTATTTAACAGATATTTTAGGTTTAATCTCAAAAGGCAGGAAAGGTTTAGTATTTCCAAATATTAAATATGTTTCAAATGATGAATTTAACAAATTTGAGGGAAAAGAATTCTACGGTTTAGATTTTGGATTTACAAACGATCACACAGCTTTAACTCATCATAAAGTTCATAATAATAAGATTTATACAAAAGTTTTAATTTATAAACTAGGTTTGTTAACTCCATTTTTATCAAAAGAAATGGAAAGGTTAGAAATACCTAAAGATGCTGAAATAATAGCAGATAATAGTGAACCTAAAACAATTGATGATTTGTTTAAAATTCATGGTTGGAGAAACATTAAAGGCTCAGTGAAAGGAAATAATTCAGTTGAAAATCAAATTAAATGGATTAAAGATCAAAAATATCAATTTTATGATGTTGACAATAATGATTTACAAAGTCAAATGTTGAAATGGGAAAATACAAATTATATTTACGCGGTTGATAGGAACGGCAATAGTTTAGAAATCCCTGATGATTCAAGAAAAAAGTGTAAAATATTATCTGACCAAAGCATAAAGCCTGATAATATTCAAGATGCTAGAAGATACGCAATTTATACACATTTTAATCCGCCAATACCAAAAAAAAATAAAAGACGGCGATTAATAACAAATTTATAATATGCTCACTCAAAAAATGTCAATTTCGCAATGGTTAGTTTTAAATAATAGAAATTCTGTTATTTCTAAATACAACCCTAAAAAAAACAAGTGGACAAAAGAGGAAGATTTAAAGATTAAGTCTTTTGTCAAAAAAGGGGTAAACTCAAATAGTATTGTTAAAAAGTTTGAAAATAGAAGTAGAGACGCAGTTTTAAAAAGAATATCCAAACTAAAAAAAAATTCATTTTTTTGACATTCAATTAATAAGCTAGTATATTTTTACTATAAGACAAAAATATGGCAAATATTAATTTAAATTTTCAAGGAGAAGAATTGACAAGTGATAGCACAGTGCAAAAAATAATTTCAGCGGTGCCAGGCTTTGAAGATAATAACTCAAAAAATATGGTAGTTTTTATTGAAGTTTTTTCTGGCAATTTAGCTTTTAAAGTTCAGCCTAAATCAGAAACAGCTCCTGCAACTGGTACACTAAGTTATGTTTATTCATCACCTGCTAAAATAGCTCCAATAGAATTAAATTTTTTGACTCAAGATTTATATATTGAAGGGTCTGGTGCAACATTTAATATTACTTTTGGATAATGAAAAATTCAACTCAAAAAATTCAATGGTGGTGGCTGAGTGGACAAGCCACATTAAACCCTCCAGGGCGAGTTGAACTTGGAGATGGACTTTGGTTTGACGCTAATAATTTAAATTCTTTAACTTTAAGTGGCTCACAAGTTCAAAGTTGGTCAAGTGCTGGGGGTCAAACATTTACAGCTACACCACAAGCTGGTGAAGAGCCTTTGTTAGTTGACAATCAAATAAATGACTTGCCAATTGTAAGATTTGACGGCACAGAAGCATTGTCAGGAGCTTTAAGCGTGCCTTTCACACCTCGAGAGGGTTTTGTAGTTGTTAAACATAATAGAACAGGAGTGTTTGACAGAATTTTTGCTTTTGGAACAGGTACGACAACACTTTTAGAGTATATATCTTCGTCAGTTGATGATGAAGCGTATAAAATTCAAAATAACAATTCTAGTGAACAATTATTTCAAAGTTCAATTGCTTTAAATCAAGAAGAATTTAACATTCTCGGAGTTGTATTGCAAATTACTTTAGATGGGTCCGTCACAAGTCAACAAAGATTTAATACTGAAGTTGTAGCAAGCCAAAACTCTATAACTCCGACGGTTGCTGATGTCTTTAATATAGCACAAAATCAAACTGGAGGTGGGAAAGGTCAATATGATATTGCTGAGATAATCATTTATGATAGAGTTTTGACTAATTCGGAGAGGTCTAGTGTTCAAAACTACATTATAAATAAATATTTCCCTACTGCGATTTTAACTCCATCAGGGAGTCCACTTTTAGACCCTAATAAAAATATAGTTTTAATGCCTTAAAAAAGATTATGCCTGGTTATTCATACAAACAAAATACTTATTTCGTAGCAAAAAATGGAAGCAATTCAAATGATGGAAGAGATGAACTCTTTCCACTTTTGACGATTACAGAAGCAATTAGTAAAGCAACTGCTGGGGGCAAAATCAAAGTTTTAGATTCTCAAACTTATACCGAAAATTTGACGATTAATAAAAATTTAACTTTAAGCGGAGATTTTACTTTGGATGGAGATATTACAGTAAATAATAATATTCAACTAACAATTATAACAAGCGGTAATTTAACAGGTCAAATAATCCAAAATGGCACAGGTTTTGCCATGGGTCAAATTGGAAACCGTGTAATTGCCAATGGTAATGTAAAATCTACTTTTGCCTTACAAATTCCACAAAAAACAGTCAATAGTACAACTGTGGACTATGAAGCGTTTAAAGCAATTGTTGTATATTCAAATTCTAATCAAGAATTAGTCAAAAAAGTTGTTTCGTATCCTGGGGAGACTGGTATTACACCAGCTTATCAAGTAGGGGTTAGTAATTCATACACATTTTTTTATTATGACATTGATACTGATACAATTAAGAGATGGCAAAATTCAGGAGGATTTGATGCAAAAGGCTACTCAGAAATACCTCAAGAAGTAGCAGAGCAAGGCTTATACTATCATGTAATTACTAGAAGAAGTGCGGTTGATAATACGATTACGGTTGGGGCTGTAGATTATGCTGGTACTTTTGATCCAAACCTTAAAAATCTTGAAAAAGCTGATTTAATTAGAAACGGAAGCAAAAAACTAGCTGGTGGGCAAATTAGTTTTGAGTTAACTCCAGATGGTGGGGCAACTGGTTTATATATTAAGCAAGAAACCAAAAGGGCAAAAACAGCTTTTAGATTTGATACCGTAAATAAATCTAGTCCAAATGTCGGCACTTCTCCAGCTAGAACAGGAGCAGAAGCAAGCCAAAAATTAAATATTACTGGTAGAAATGATAGTGAAGGTCAATTTAACTTGAACTTTAGGGAAGCAGGTGCAAATTGTATTTTTAGAACCGATTTATATGAGCCAGGCTCGATTGATAGTCCAAATGGTGCAAAAGCTGAGCAATTCCAAGGAGATATTAGAGCGTCAAATCAATTCCCAGATGCAGGAACTCCAGAAACTGGAGATAGCTACAAAGTAATTGGGAATGTCACAGATAACGACCCAGCCAAAACTAATACAGGTTTAACTTTTAATAATCAATTCATAAGATGGACTGGTTCGACTTGGGAGCTTTCAGGTTATCAATTTACTGATTCCAATAAATGGTATTTAATTCGTATAAATAGCTTTGATGGTTCAAACCCTCAGCTTAATTTTAGTTATCACAATAGAGGATTTGACTCAAAAGAGCAGGCTAAAATAGTTGCTCATATAGACGACCAAAATGATTTTGCTAATAATGATAGATACGGCAAGCCAACCACGGCTTGTAGTGTGACAGACGATATAAATAAAAAGGCTTATATTGTTTTTAAAGGTCAAACTTCTACAAGTTTAACTGCAACAGACTCGTTAATTTACGCTGGAGGGGATATTGAATTATTTGAAAGAGCTTTGATTGTATCAGAACCATTTGGTCAATTATTATTAAGAAATAATACAGCAACAACCCTTTTAACTGAAGATTTGTGGACTGATTTAACTGTAAATACTGACTATCAATTAAGCCCCACTTCTTTAGAGTTTACTTTAAATGGGAATACTCTTGAATATACAGGTAATACTACAATTCAAACAAAAGTTAAATATGACGGCTCTTTCGAGGGTCAAGCATCCGGTGAAGACAATATAGAGCTAAGAATTGTCAAAAACGGAAACAATACAATACTTGGTGGTTTAAATATTACTGATATTGTAGATGTTGATGGTTTTGTAAGGAGAATTAGCTTTGGCACTTCCCCAGATTTAAGCTCAGTTATAGTTAATAAACATAGTCTTACTTTAACTGGAGCAGATACGCAAAACAATTCAACCCATAAAATCGTAGCTGTAGATAATATCGCCAAAACAGTTGATATCGAAAACACTCAGTTTACAAATCAAACTGGAATTGGTGCAATCGGAATAACTGGTGTAATTACAGATTTAACTATAATAGAAACTTTAAATAATAAACATACAAACAGACCAGTTTACATTGGGTCTGAAATTAATGATATTACAAATACTAATGATAAATATAAACTACAATATAGAAATGTTAACGACCAAACTGATGTAGTAGCATTAAGAATTAATATAATTATTTCAAAGTCTTAATAATTAAATTATAGTAAATTATGAAAAACCTAATAAAAACCTTAATTTTTACAATCGAAGAGTTCGCAATATTTTTAATATTATGGTGGGCTTTTACAATAATTGTTTTAGAATTTGTAGGATTTGTAGCTTTAAATCACTCTGTTAGCTTACAAAATTTATTAATAAATGGATACCCTATTTTTATATTTGGAATTTTAGGGGTGCCATTTTCTTTTGTTTCAATATTCATCTTAAACTTAATTATATGGAAGAAATAATAAAAGGTATTGAAGTATTATATAATGAATCTTTTAATAGATTTTTAACTTTTGAGTCGGTTATTTTAATCATGTTTTTTAATATTTTAATTATTGCAGTTGTTTTACAATCTAAAAAAATAAAAGAAAAATTAATAAATGAAATTTAATTTATGCAACAATTAGATATTTTTAGTGGGGTGACAGGAATAATTGCAGCACTGGGTGGGGGTTCAGCTCTAACTGCTTATCTTTTAGGTTCAAAAAAACAAGATAATGTAGATTTTCAGACTTTACTTCAAGCATATAAAGATATAACTGAAACTCTTAAAAAACAAGGAATTGAAAAAGATAAAATAATAAATAATCAAGCTAAAGAAATAAACAATCAAGCTAAAGAAATAAACAGTCAAGCTAAAGAAATAAACAATCAAGCTAAAGAAATAAATAATCAAAATAAAATAATAAACAGTCAAGCAGAGGAAATAAACAGTCAAGCAAAGGAAATAAACAGTCAAGATAAAACAATAAATAATTTACAAAAACAAAAAAATTATTTAAGAAAATTATTAATTGAAAAAGGCTTTAAAAAAGAAGTTGAAAAAATTGAAAAAAATGTTAATGTCAATTAAATATTTAAAAAGTTTAGATGATTATTTAATTTTAAAAATTAATAAAAAAATTAAAATGAAAAAAACACAAAAAAAACAGAATTTTACATTTTCTGAAGAAGAATTAAAAAGAATTGTTAAAGAAGCGATTGAAGAAGCAGGCAACCCATGGAAAATAGTTTTATTTCTTTTTATTGGCTTTACAGCTTTTCTTTTTGTAATTATAGGCATGTCACAGCCTTATTTGTGATATTGTGGACTACCTCTAGCCTAAAAGCATTAGTTTTACGGCTAAATGAATAAATTTAAAAAAATATATATGACTAAAAAAATATTAATTCGGTTATTAAATAAGATTTTTAAAAATGTAGGAAGAAATGAAAAACAGGGATTTTTAAAATTGCCTAAACTTCCTAAACTTCCTAAATGGTGGTAAAATTGACATTCATAAGCTAAAAAGCTATATCATATAGTATGAACCTTTTTGATTTTTTTAATCCAAACAAAAAAAAAGCTAACCCTAAACAAAAAAAAGAATTTACTTTTAATTATGGGGCTTGGCAAGATTATAACCAAAAAACTTTTCAAAAAGCAGTTAATGATTATGATGAAGCAAAAAAAGAAGCATATCAGTTAAGAATAAAACTTTTACCTGCTTATTCTTTAATGTATTATTTTTATGATTCAATTCCTGCTGTTTCAGCCTCAGTAAATTTTAAAGCTAATCTTTTAGCTAGAGGCTGGCAAAAAGGTTGGGAAATTAGAGATATAAACGGCTACCGTGTTAATAATTTAACTAAATATATTGAGTATAAATATAATATTACAAATGATATTGAAAAAGCTTCTAAACAGCTTGATTTGTATGGTATTTGTTTTGACGCTGAATTTGCCAGGGGTAAAGATGACGCTTATTACAAGTTAATACCTGCCAATGAATTAAGTGCTATTTATGTTAATCCTGATACTTTTGAAATTATAAATTTAAGTTGGGATAACTCAGATGTTTTTTATTATAAAAATATTACAAGATATGATTTAAAAGGTAATTTAAATTTTTCAACTGTTTCAATTGAAGACCCCTCTGATATGTTTTTAGGGGCTTTGAGAATAGGTGCAATGAATGATTTATTAAAGGTTTTAGATTTAGATAATGAAAACCTTTTAAGATTTTTAAAACAAGCCGCTTTCCCTGGGGTAATTGCTTTAGTTGACGGCGAATATGTTCAACAAGAAGATATACAAAAAGCTCTAGCAAATTTAAATGAAAAAAATACTAGATTTAAGCCTCAGACAATTGAAAACGCTTTTAATGAAGCTGGTGGCTCTAATGTTGAATTCGTTACAGTTAAACAACAAATGGAAAATCGTTTAACTGATGAAGAAAAAAAAGAAGTCGATGGAAAGATTTTTGATAACTTACAAATTCCTAGAAAATTGATGGGGATGTCTACAAGTGGGATGGGGGCAAATGAATATCAAACAGCTTTAAATGATTTTGTCTTAAGAGCTTATGACCCCCAGAGATTAAAAATTGAAAATTTATTTAATTCTTTTAGAATACCAAAAATTTTAGAGAGATTAGAAAAAGATGGCTATTTTGAAGATTATAAAATCACAGTTGATGGTGAAGAAAGACAAGCTACTAAAGATGATTTTATTTTTTGTATTAAAGACTTAGAAACTGAATCAGCTGAGGTTAGAAGACAAAGTTGGATTGATTTAATGAAAGCTGGAGGGGCTACAGTTGCAGACGCTAAAATTAGAGGCTTTGATATTAGAGAAGATGAAGTTGAAGATGATGATCAAGTTTACTTACAACCCCAAAACTTAAATATTATTAAAAGAGGGCAAAGAAGAGAAAAAGAACAAATTGAAACAAGCGAGGGAAAAGTCGACTTAATTGGAGAAGAAGTGGCAGAAGAAAAAACAGAAGAAATTGAAGAGGGAGAAACTACTCAAGAAGTTATTGAAGAAACTGAAAAAGCTAAAAAAATAAAATCTTTAAATCAATTATTTAGTGAAGAATATTCTTTTACAAGATTGAATCGCTGGAATAAAGGGGCTAAAAGAAGAAAGCAATTAAAATCATTTTTTGAAAAAGCTACTGGAAATATAGTCGAAGAATCTTTAAAATCTAAAACTAAAAAAGATTTAGTAAAAGATTTTAATTTAGCATTCAAAAAATCTTATAATGTAAATATTAAAAAACTTGCTCAAGCAAAACAGCAGGGAATGTTAGAGGTTGAGGCTTTTAAACAAGTCAAACTAATTAGAGATAGCTTAGATTATTTAGCAGTGACGGATAAATTGGCTATATTTGCAAAAATAGGGCAAAAAGATATCTTAAATCAATTTGAAGAGCAAACTGGGGATAATGTATCACCTGAAACAAGAAAAGCTCTAGATAAGGCTTTATCAAAGGCAATTAATATTAGAGTTAGTAATTTGTTAGGTTTAGACGAAGTTAGAGAAAAAGCGACAACAGATCAAGTTTTAAAAGAAATTGAAGAAGAATTAAAAAAAGAGGAAAATGAAATAAACTGGTCAATCTTAATGCCTTTGCTTTTACAAGTGCTTTTACCTTACCAAGATAATTTAAGTTTAGACACTACAACTCAAAATCAATTAATTAGTATTTTTAATCAATTAACTGATGATGAAATTTTAGAAATTATAAACGACAATGAAGCAGTAATAAGTGAAGTAGAGCAAAAGATTTTAGATAAAATTGATGAAAGAAGTGAATTAGTTGGAGATGATAATGCTTCAAGCCTAATTGCAGTTGGACAATTATTAACAGCTTCATTTTTAGGTGCAAAAACTAAAACATGGATAAGGA